>MDTD01032304.1_pt1 | contig 30008 bp, 29 predicted proteins | sample 811221 | NCBI WGS metagenome assembly MDTD01 (sample SAMN05326646, study PRJNA326480) | marine metagenome | isolation source: seawater | place: Pacific Ocean: South West | collected 2011 | reverse complement strand
TTTCGACAGGTCAGCAGGACCGGGCAGCACAATCAGCGAGGATCTCTACTCTCAACAGGCCGTTAATATTTCCTATCCTTCCTACAGCGGCGGATTTTACGCGCTGGTGGATGCCGCTGAACTCGGCTTCGACCTGACTCTGGACGAAGAGCGTGCCCTGGCGCGGACGGCCCATGCCATCGTGGAGGCCATCCAGGCCGAACAGGGGTTTTCCCACTACACCCTTGGGGATGTCGGCCCGCTGCCGTTCCTGCATTTCATGGGGCCGGAGGAACGGGTGGCGGAGGGTTACGTCCGGTCCCGTTCCGCCACCTACGTGCACCCGGGCGTGATTTGCCGCAGCACCACCGGCACCGGGACCTCTGCCCGCCTGGCCCTGATGAACCACGAGGGTCGCATCCGCCCGGGCGATCGCCTGGAGACCGTATCCCTGCGGAACACCGGATTTATCGGCCAGTTTTCCTCCGAAACCAGGGCGGGCGGCTACCGGGTGGTCAACAACACCATCACCGGACGGGCCTATGTCCTGGCGCGCTCGGAAATCGTCGTCAACTGTGACGACCCGCTGGTGGAATGCGACGGCCTGCACCACATTCTGTCGAGCCGGAACTCAACCTAAAGTTTACCTTTACGTAAAGTGCGGCCTGTGCTAAATCTGAACTCGTGCAATCGACCATAACAACAACAGGAGTTCACCATGAGCCTGCCGAACTACGCCGACGTATATGAGAATTTCGACCCCGACGCCCTGGCGGCGGAGATCCTGGACGGTCGCCTGGATACCGGCCTGAACGTATGCCATGAGATCTGCGACAAATGGGCGGCGGACCCGGGCAGGGTGGCGCTTTATTATGAAACCTCCGAGGGTGGTGATGGCACGCTGACCTTCGCCCAGCTGAAGGCCGCCTCGGCGCGCTTCGCCAACTATCTGCATGCCCAGGGGATCGGCAAGGGCGACCGTGTGGCCGGGTTGCTGCCTCGCGGGCCAGAACTGCTGATGGTGATTGCCGGCACCTTGCGCGCCGGTGCCGTCTACCAGCCCCTGTTTACCGCCTTTGGTTCCGGTGCCATTGAATACCGGCTGGAGCGGGCCGGCACCCGGCTGGTGGTCACCGACCCGGCCAACTACCCGAAACTCGGCGACGTGAAGAACTGCCCGCCGGTGCTGTGCGTGAATGCCGCCGAGGCCGGTGCCGGGGTTCCAGATTTCGCCGAGACCCTGGCCGCGCAGTCCGACCGGTTCGACCCGGTCATGGTTACCGGCAACGATCCGTTCCTGCAAATGTTTACCTCGGGCACCGTCGGCAAGGCCAAGGGCGTGGCCGTACCGGCCAGGGCGCTGTTGCCGTTCTATGTATACATGAAGTACGCCATTGACCTGCGCGAGGAGGACCGCTACTGGAACGTGGCGGATCCGGGCTGGGCTTACGGCCTGTACTACGCAGTGGTCGGACCCTTGCTGATGGGGCATGCCACCCACTTTAACCCGGGCGCGTTCACCCCGGAGTCCACTTACGACATGATCCGCAAGTACAGGATCACCAACCTTGCCGCCGCGCCCACCGCCTACCGTTTGCTCAAGGCCAACGATCACGTCCTGCCGCCGGGTGAGAATCTGGGGCTGCGAGTGGCGTCCAGCGCCGGCGAGCCGCTAAACCCGGAGGTGGTCAACTGGATCCGCGACCGTCATTTCTGCCCAGTCAAGGATCACTACGGCCAGACCGAAACCGGCATGACCTGCTGCAACTTCCACGGGCTCGAACACCCCACCCGGCAAGGCTCTATGGGCTATTCCGCGCCGGGGCACCGGGTCGTGGCGCTGAACGAGAAATACGAGGAAGTGGGCGAGGGCGAGATCGGCCAGCTGGCGGTGGATCTCAACGCCTCGCCGCTGTTCCAGTTCGACGGTTACACCTGGGGCGAGAAAGACCCCTTCGTCAACGGTTACTACCTGACCGGCGACATGGTGATCTGCCATGGTGATGGCAGCTACTCCTTCAGCGGCCGGGATGACGACATCATCACCACCGCCGGTTACCGGGTTGGCCCCGCCGATGTGGAGAGTACCCTGCTGGAGCATCCGGCGGTGGCGGAATCCGGGGTGGTGGCCAAGCCGGACGAGAAGCGCGGTGCCATCATCAAGGCATACGTGGTGATCAAGGCGGGGCAGGAGCCGGCGGATGAGCAGGCTCTGAAGGACGAGCTGCAGGAGCTGGTGCGCCGGCGCCTGTCGACCCATGCCTACCCGCGCGAGATCGAGTTCGTGGACGAGCTGCCCAAAACGCCGAGCGGCAAGATCCAGCGTTTCATCCTGCGCAATCGGGCCAAGGAAGAGGTTGAGGCATGAAGGTCTCGCTGGAGGAACTGAAACGGTTTCTCACCGAGCAGTTCCCGCAGGGGGAAGCGTTCGGCACCCTGCAGGCGCTGGGGGACGGCTGGGCGGAGATGCGCCAGGAAGTGGACGCGTCTCACCTGCGGCCCGGAGGCACAGTCTCCGGGCCTACCATGATGGCGCTGGCGGACGTCGCCATGTACGCCGCGCTGCTCAGCCGGATCGGCCTGGTGCCGCTGGCGGTGACCACCAATCTCAACATCAACTTCCTGCGCAAGCCCGTGGCGCACGCCGCCATCCGGGCGCGGGCCAAGTTGCTGAAGGTGGGGCGCACCATGGGGGTGGGTGAGGTGTTCGTCTATTCCGAGGGCATGGAAGAGCCAGTGGCCCATGCCACCCTGACGTATTCGATTCCGCCGGAAAAATACCGCTAGCAGGTATTGACGTTTACGTATACGTCAATTTAATCTGTGAAAGTTGAAAAATACAACAATAACAAAAGGCAGATTTCGTATGACCGAAGCCTACGTGCTTGAAACACGGAACCTGGTCAAGGAATTCAAGGGATTCGTCGCCGTCAATGACGTCAACCTGAAGATCCGCCAGGGCGACATCCATGCCCTGATCGGCCCCAACGGCGCCGGCAAGACCACCGTGTTCAACCTGCTCACCAAGTTTCTGATCCCTACCCGCGGGCAGATCCTCTACAAGGGAGAGGACATCACCGCCCTCAAGTCCGCCACCATCGCCCGCAGGGGGGTGGTCCGGTCCTTCCAGATCTCGGCGGTGTTTCCCCATATGACTGCGCTGGAGAACATCCGCGTCGCCCTGCAAAGCTTTGAAGGCAACTCCTACCGGTTCTGGCAGTCCGGCCGGCGCCTGAACAGGCTCAACGAACGGGCCATGGAACTGCTGGACGCGGTGGGACTGACCGAGTTTGCCAACACCACCACCGTCGAGCTGGCCTACGGCCGCAAACGGGCGCTGGAGCTGGCCACCACCCTGGCCATGGAACCCGACGTGCTGCTGCTGGACGAGCCCACCCAGGGCATGGGCACCGAGGACGTGGAGCGAGTGGTGGCGCTGGTGCGCAAGGCCGCCGAGGGTCGTACGGTTCTGATGGTGGAGCACAACCTGAGCGTGGTCAGCAAACTGTGTGACCGCATCACCGTACTCGCCCAGGGGGCGGTGCTCACCGAGGGCGACTACGCCACCGTGTCCGCGGACCCCCGCGTCCGCGAGGTCTACATGGGGACCGAGTCCAGCGGCGAGCGGGGCGCCGCGACATCCGTTCCGGAGGCCGCCTCATGACCCATGCATCGAATCGCGAATACGAACAGCTCCGGATTTCAGGGCTCCATGCCTTCTATGGCGAGTCCCATATCCTGCACGGCATCGACTTGGTGGTGCATCGTGGTGAGCTGGTCACCCTGCTGGGCCGCAACGGCGCAGGCCGCAGCACCACCCTCAAGGCCATCATGAACATGGTGGGCCGCCGTACCGGGTCGATCATGGTCAACGGCGAGGAAACCATGGCCTGCGCGCCGCATCACATTGCCAGGTTGGGTGTCGGGTATTGCCCCGAGCATCGGGGCATTTTTTCCTCACTCAACGTCCAGGAGAACCTCACCCTGCCACCGGTGGTGCGCAGCGGTGGCATGAGCCTGGAAGAGATCTACACCATGTTCCCCAATCTCTACGAGCGTCGCTTCAGCCAGGGCACCAAGCTCTCCGGCGGTGAACAGCAAATGCTGGCGATGGCGCGCATTTTGCGCACCGGCGCCAACATGCTGTTGCTGGATGAAATCACCGAGGGCCTGGCCCCGGTGATTGTGGAGAAACTGGGGGACGTGCTGGTGGCCCTGAAAAACAAAGGGCTGACCATCGTCCTGGTGGAGCAGAATTTCCACTTCGCCGCGCCGTTGGCCGACCGCCATTACGTGGTCGAACACGGCCAGATCGTTGAGGAAATCCGTGCCGATGAGCTCAGTGCCAAGCAATCGGTGCTGGACAGCTACCTGGGGGTCTGACCTTCCGGACGGCTGGTTTGAAACACGACAACAACAACCCGAACCAACGCAAGACAGTAGCGGAGATACAACAATGACAATGATGAAAAAGCTTCTGACCTCAGCCGTTGCCTCAGCCCTCATGGTGGGTGGCGCCCAGGCCGATATATCCGACAACACCATCAAAATCGGCTACCTGGCCGATATGTCCGGTACCTACCGCGACTTGGCTGGCCCGAATGGCCTGGCGGCGCTGAACATGGCGGTCGAGGACTTTGGCGGTAAGGTCAACGGCGCCAAGATCGAAGTGGTGAGCGCCGACGACCGCAACAGCCCGGACGTCGCCTCCAGTACGGTCCGCCGCTGGCTCGAGAACGACGATGTGGACCTGGTGGCCGGACTGGTGGCCTCATCCGTGTCCATCGCTGTCAGTGACATCCTGGAGGAGAACGACAAGCTGGGCATCGTGTCCGGTTCCGCCGCCTCCAGCATCACCAACGAGCACTGCACGCCCAACCACATCCACTATGTCTACGACACCTACCCGCTGGCCAACGGCACCGCGAGCGCGGTGGTCAAGGAAGGGGGCAAGTCCTGGTTCATTCTCACCGCCGACTACGCCTTCGGTCATGCCCTGGAAAGTGACGTGACCCGGGTGGTGGAAGCCAACGGCGGCGAGGTGATCGGGACCCTGCGTCACCCGTTCCCGACACCGGATTTCTCCTCCTTCATCCTGCAGGCCCAGGCCTCGGGCGCGGACGTGGTGGCCCTGGCCAACGCCGGTGCCGACACCACCAACGCCATCAACACCGCCAGCGAGTTTGGTATCACCCAGTCCGGCCAGACACTGGCAGCGCTGCTGCTGTTCCTGACCGACGTGCACGCCCTGGGCGTGGAAGCGGCCCAGGGGATCCAGCTCACCACCGGCTGGTACTGGGATATGAATGACGAAACCCGTGCCTGGTCCGACCGTTTCATGGAGAAAACCGGCGTCCGGCCGACCATGGTGCATGCCGGTATCTACTCCAGCACTCTGCAGTACCTGAAAGCGGTGGAGGCCACCGGTTCGGACGATGCCCAGACCGTGCGTAAGCACATGATGGAGACCCCGATCAACGACATGTTCGCCAAGAACGGCCGCATTCGCGCCGATGGCCGTATGGTGCACGACATGTACCTGGCCGAGGTGAAAACGCCGGCCGAGTCCAAGAGCGAGTGGGACCTGTACAAGATCCTGCGTACCATCCCGGCGGACGAAGCCTACCGTCCGCTCTCCGAGAGCAAGTGCCCGTTGGTTAGCAGTAAATAACCGGGCCAGCCCCGGGTCCGGCCACCGGCCGGTTTCCCGGGGCTCCGCAACGGCGACAACAACCTCCGCGCTGCCTCTGGAGTTTGCAACATGACCATGATTTTCGGTGTGCCCCTGGCGGTCCTTTCCGGGCAGCTGCTGATCGGGGTGATTAACGGCGCCTTCTATGCGCTGCTGAGTCTTGGCCTGGCGGTTATTTTCGGCCTGCTCAAGATCATCAACTTTGCCCATGGGGCGATGTACATGCTCGGCGCCATGGCAACCGTCATCCTGTTCGACGCCCTGGGCGTCAATTACTGGGTGGCGCTGTTCCTGGCCCCGCTTCTGGTCGGGGTGTTCGGCATGCTCGTCGAATACTTCCTGCTGCGCCGCATTGCCGGGCAGGACCACATCTACAGCCTGCTGCTGACCTTCGGCATCGCCCTGCTGGTGCAGGGCGTGCTCACCAACCTGTACGGTGTGTCCGGCCTGCGCTACGCCATGCCGGATATGTTCAAGGGCGGCATCAACCTCGGGTTCATGTTCCTGCCGTATTACCGGGCGTGGGTCATCGGGGTTGCGCTGCTGGTGTGCTTCGGTACCTGGTTCATGATCGAGAAAACCAAGCTTGGTGCTTATCTGCGTGCCGGCACCGAGGATGCCCAGCTGATGCAGGGGTTTGGCGTTAACGTGCCACTGCTGGTCAGCCTGACCTACGGCTTTGGTGTCATGCTCGCGGCCTTTGCCGGCGTGCTGGCGGCACCGATCTACTCGGTCACCCCGGTGATGGGCTCGCACATTCTGATCGTGGTCTTCGCCGTGGTGGTGATCGGCGGCATGGGCTCCATCGGCGGCGCCATCATCACCGGCGTGCTGATGGGCGTGATCGAGGGCCTCACCAAAACCTTCTATCCGCCGGCGTCGTCCGCGGTCATTTTCCTGGTCATGGTGGTGGTCCTGATGGTCCGGCCCACTGGCCTGTTTGGTAAGGAGGCGTGAGCATGACCCAGCCCGTCAACCCGGCAGACATTCACAACACCATCCTGGCTCAGCAAAAGGCGGAGGACCGCAAGAAACTGGCCATCAACACCGTCTTCATCGCCATCCTGCTGGTGGCGCCCTTTGTGCTGTACCCGGTCTTTCTGATGAAAATCTTGTGCTTCGCCCTGTTCGCGGTGGCCTTCAACCTGCTGTTTGGCTTCACCGGGCTGCTGTCCTTCGGCCATGCCGCGTTTCTGGCCACCGGAGGCTACACCACCGGCTATCTGCTAAGCCAACACTCGGGGCTGACCACCGAGCTGGGAATCCTGGCCGGTACCCTGGTCGCCACCGTTCTGGGCCTGGCCTTCGCACTGTTGTCCATCCGCCGCCAAGGTATCTACTTCGCCATGGTTACCCTGGCGCTGTCCCAGCTGGTGTTTTTCTTTTATGTGCAGTCGCCGTTCACCGGCGGTGAAGACGGCATGCATGGGATTCCCCGGGGTGAACTGTTCGGCCTGATCAGTCTGGAGGACAACCACAACATGTACTACTTCGTGCTGGCGGTGTTCATCGCCTGCTACGTGCTGGTACAGCGGGTGGTCAGCAGCCCCTTCGGGCAGGTGCTCAGGGCCATCAAACAGAACGAACCCAGAGCTATCTCCCTGGGCTACAACGTGGACCGCCACAAGGTGCTGGCCTTCGTGATCTCCGCCGCGCTGGCCGGGCTGGCCGGCTCCCTGAAGTCCGTGGTGTTCCAGCTCGCTTCCCTGAACGACGCCCATTGGCACATGTCCGGCGAAGTCATTCTGATGACCCTGGTGGGGGGCATGGGCACGCTGCTGGGGCCGGTGGTGGGGGCCACCTTCGTGGTCAACGTGGAATACCAGCTGTCCCAGGGTCCCCTGCGGGACTGGGTGGATCCGATCCTGGGCGGCATCTTCGTGCTGACGGTGCTGGCGTTCCGCAATGGCATCGTGGGCGAGATTCAGAAGTTCGTGCGCAGAAATCTCGGCTGAGAGTGGCGGCGCCGCCGACGGAGGGTGTCAGGCGCCGCTGCTCCGTCTATTCTCTCTAGTTATTCAATCGAATAACTAAACTCTTATGTCCAAGGACTCCCGCAAGCGTCAGGGTGACCACACCCGCGACGCCCTGCTTAAGGCCGCGACCCGGGTGTTTGCCCAGGCCGGTTACCACGGTGCCAGCACTCGGGCGATCGCCCAGGCGGCGAACGTCAACCAGGCGTTGATCGGTTACCACTTCGGTAGCAAAGAGGCGTTGTATCAGGCCGTCTTTGTCTCGATCACCGAGGCGTTGGAACAGCGTATGGCTGCCCGGGTGGACACCCTGGAGGCGATGCTGGCGGCACCCGAGGTGCCGAGGCCGTCCTACCTGGCCGTGCTGGAAGGGGTCTGCGGTGGCATGGCCGAGCTGATGGTGCAGCCGGAAACCGAGTACTGGTCCCAGCTGATCCTGCGCGAGCAGCAGCAGCCGGGGCCCGCGTTCGAGGCCCTGTACGAGCGCTTCATGGGCCGGGTGCTGGACACCCTGACCCGGGTGGTGGCGCACCTGTGTCCGGCCCTTGACCGGAGAGATGTGAAACTGCTGGTGGTGTCCATGATCGGGCAGGTGATCGTGTGGCGCTTTGCTCGGGCCGGCATCCAGCGTCATCTGGGCTGGCAGCAGCCGGACATCGAGGCCATCAAGAATCGTCTGTTCACCAACATCCGCCTGTTGCTGCAAGAGGACCCTGCGCGATGAAAAAAGCATTGCTTGCTTTGCTGGTGCTGGCGCTGTTGGTGGCCAGCGGCTACGCCTGGTACCGCGGTCAGGACGCCGATGACGGGCCGTTGGTGCTTTACGGCAACGTGGACGTTCGGGAGGTGTCCCTTGGCTTTCGCCAGTCCGGCCGGGTGGCGCGGTTGCCGGTGGAGGAGGGGGACCGGGTCCCGGCTGGCCAGCTGCTGGCGGAACTGGACGATGAACCGTTCCAACACGCGGTGGCCGCGGCTCGGGCCCAGGTAGCCCAGGCCGAAGCGGCCCTGGCCCGGCTGGAGGCGGGCAGCCGGGCCCAGGAAATCGAGCAGGCCCGGGAGGCGCAGCGACAGGCGGCGGCGGTGTTCGCCAGCCGTGAACTGGCGTACCGGCGCCAGCGGGAACTGTCGGCCTCCGGCGCCACCAGTCAGCAGGCCCTGGACAGCGCCCGCTACGCCCTGGACGAGGCCCGGGCGCAGTGGGCGGCGGCCCGGGCCACCCTGTCGTTGCTGGAAGAAGGCGCGCGGCAGGAGGATATCGACGCGGCCCGGGCTCAGCGGGACCTGGCCCGGGCCGAGGCGGCCCAGGCGGACACGGCGCTGGCGGACACCCGGCTGATCGCCCCGAGTGACGGCGTGGTGCTGACTCGCGTGGTGGAACCTGGCACTGTGGTGCAGGCCGGTACCGCCGTCGTCAGCTTGGCACTGCGGGACCCGGTGTACGTTCGGGCTTACGTCAGCGAAGCCCGCCTGGGCGAGGTGCCGCCGGGAACGGAGGTTACGGTCACCACCGACAGCAGCCCACGTGCCTACGCCGGCCAGGTTGGCTTCGTCTCGCCCCGGGCCGAGTTCACTCCCAAGACCGTGCAGACGGAAGCGCTGCGGACCGAGCTGGTATACCGCCTGCGGATCCGGGTTCCGGACGCCGACGATCAGCTCTTGCAGGGGATGCCGGTCACCATCCGGCTCGGCCGGCCATGACCGCCATCGTTCTGGACGACGTGCACAAGCGCTTCGGCCAGGCCGGGGCCCTGCGGGGGATTTCCGCGCGCATCGCCGCCGGTCGCCTGACTGGGCTGGTGGGGCCGGACGGCGCCGGCAAGACCACGCTGATCCGGCTCATGGCCGGGTTGCTGACGCCGGATCAGGGCCAGCTCCGGGTGGCCGGGCTGGACCCGGTTCAGGACAGTGAGGTCCTGGCTGAGTCCGTGGGCTACATGCCGCAGCGGTTCGGCCTGTACGAAGACCTTACGGTTCAGGAAAACCTGCATTTGTACGCGGAACTGCGGGGGGTGGCGAAGGCGGACTACCGAGCCACCCTCGACCGGCTGCTGGCGTTCACCCGGCTGGAGCCGTTCACCGACCGCCTGGCCGGGCGCCTGTCCGGAGGCATGAAGCAGAAACTGGGTCTGGCCTGTGCCCTGATCACCTCACCGAAGGTGTTGTTGCTGGACGAGCCCGGGGTCGGCGTGGACCCGGTCAGCCGGCAGGATTTGTGGCGAATGGTCCAGGCGCTGACCGGCGAGGGCATGGCGGTGGTCTGGGCGACGGCTTACCTGGAGGAGGCCGAGCAGTGCGAGGAGGTGCTGCTGATGAACGAGGGCCGGCTGCATTTCAGCGGCCGCCCGGAGGCGCTGACGGAACGCCTGCGGCACCGGTGTTTTCGCCTGGCATCGGCGGGTGACAAGCGGGCGTTGCTGGCGCAGGTGCTGGCCAGGCCAGACGTCCGCGACGCCACCATCCAGGGCGAGTGCGTGCGTGTGGTACTGGCGGAAGGCACCACCGGGGCGGGGACTGCGCTGGCTTCCCTGGGCGAGGTGTCCGTCGCGCCCCCGAGGTTCGAGGACGCCTTCATCGATCTGCTGGGGGGTGGCCCCGGCGGTCATTCCCCGCTGGCCGACCGGATGCCGGCGGTCACGACCCGGGGGGACCGGGTGTCCTGCCGCCATCTGACCCGTCGTTTCGGCGACTTCGTGGCGGCGGACGACGTCAGCTTCACCGTGCGCCCGGGGGAAATCATGGGCCTGCTTGGCCCCAATGGCGCGGGCAAGTCCACCACTTTCAAGATGCTGTGCGGCCTGCTTAAACCGTCCTCTGGCGAGGCGCGGGTGGCCGGCGTCGATCTTCGTCACGGCGCCAGTGATGCCAAACTGCGGCTCGGTTACATGGCCCAGAAGTTTTCCCTCTATGGGCTGCTGTCGGTTCGTCAGAATCTGTCTTTCTATGCCGGCGTCTACGGCCTGCGCGGACGCGAGAAACGGGCCCGTATCCGGGAGATGATCGAGGGATTCCAGCTGGAACCCCTGCTGGACAGCGCCCCGGACCAGCTGTCGCTGGGGTTCAAACAGCGCCTGGCGCTGGCCTGCGCCCTGATGCACCGGCCACCGATCCTGTTTCTGGATGAGCCCACTTCGGGGGTGGACCCCATCACCCGCCGGGAGTTCTGGACCCACATCAATGGCCTGGTAAGCAAGGGCGTGACCGTCCTGGTGACGACCCATTTCATGGACGAAGCCGAATATTGCGATCGCGTCGCGCTGATGTACCGGGGCCGGGTGATCGCCCTGGACACGCCCGACGCCCTCAAGGCCCGGGCCGGCCAGGGCGCGAGCATGGAGCAGGCGTTCATTCACCTGATCGAGGCTCAGGCGCATGGCTAGCCGCCGCCTGCTGGCTCTGGTGAAGAAGGAAAGCCTGCAGATCCTGCGGGATCCGTCCGCCATGCTGATTGCCTTTGTGTTGCCGGTGCTGCTTCTGTTCCTGTTTGCCTACGCGGTGTCTCTGGATATCCGCCAGCTGCACCTTGGGGTGGTCCTGCAGACGGACAGCGCCCAGGCCCGGTCGCTGGCGGCGGAGTTTGCCGGCACGCCCTATTTCCGGGTACGGCCGGCCCGGGACCGGCGCGAGGTCGAGCCGCTGCTGGTGCGGGGCGAGCTTAAGGGTTACGTGCTCATTCCGGCCGATTTCGACCGTCGTCTGGCGCGTGGAGAGCCCCTGGTGCAGGTGGTGACCGACGGTACCCAGCCCAACACCGCCAGCTTCGTGGCGGGCTATGCCCGTGGGGGGTTGTCGAGTTGGCTGGCGGAACGGGGACTGTCGGTACCGGTGACGCTGGTCCCCCGGTTCTGGTTTAACCCGGAAGTGGAAACGCGCCGCTTCCTGGTGCCCGGCGCCATCGCCATCATCATGACCATGATCGGTACACTGCTGACGGCGCTGGTGGTGGCCCGAGAGTGGGAGCGGGGGACCATGGAAGCGCTGCTGTCCACCCCGGCCCGTATTCCCGAAATCCTGCTGGGCAAGCTGTTGCCGTATTTCGCCCTGGGCCTGGTGGCGACGCTGGGCAGCACGCTGCTGGCGATCCATGTGTTTGACGTGCCGTTGCGGGGCAGCTGGAGCACCCTGCTGCTGGTGTCCGCCTGCTTTCTGGTTCCCGCGCTGGGCCAGGGGCTGGTGATCTCGGCGCTGGCCAGGAATCAGTTCATCGCCGCCCAGGCCGCGCTGTTCTCGGGCTTTTTACCCGCCTTCCTGCTGTCCGGCTTCCTGTTCGAGATCGATGCCATGCCGGCGCCGATCCGCTGGCTGACGCTGATCGTGCCGGCCCGTTATTTCATCGAGTCCTTGCACAGTGTCTTTCTGGTGGGGGATGTGTGGCCGCTGCTGCTGCGGGACATGCTGGCGATGCTGGCCATCGGCGCGGTGATGTTCGCGCTGGCCCGGGCCCGGACCCGCAAAAGCCTGGAGCCCTGACATGAATGCCTCGCGCCTGCTGGCCCAGGTTGTCAAGGAACTGCTGAGCCTGCTGCGGGACCCCCGCGCCCGGGCCATCCTGGTGCTGCCGCCGCTGTTGCAGCTGTTGATCTTTTCCTTTGCCGCCACCCTGGAAGTGCGCAACGCCACCATCGCCGTGTTCAACGAGGACCCGGGCCCGGCCGCCGAGGCATTCATCGCCGAGGTCAGCCACGCCAGCTTCGTGGGCGAGGTGATCCGCGTGCACGATTCCGGCCACCAGCGGCAGCTGTTGGAGCAGGGGCGGGTGCTGCTGGCATTGCACATCCCGGAAACCTTTTCCCGGGACCGGCTGGCTGGGGCGCCGGCAACCGTGCAGGTGCTGCTGAACGGCCAGAAGGCCAACACCGCCCAGGTCGCCCTCGGTTACCTGGAGGCGATGGCTTTGGCCCAGGACGGCCGGGTGGAACCGCTGGTGACGAGACATGACTTCAACCCCAACCTGATCTACCGCTGGTACGTGGTGCCGAGCCTGTCCGGGATTCTCTCCATGTTCATCGCGCTGGTGGTCACGGCGCTCTCCATTGCCCGGGAGCGGGAGCTGGGGACCTTTGACCAGCTGCTGGTATCGCCCACCACACCCCTGGAAATCATCCTCGCCAAATGCCTGCCGGCGGTGCTGGTCGGGTTCGTGATGGGGACGGTGATGATCAACGCGGCGCTGTGGCTGTTCCAGGTGCCATTCACCGGGTCGCTGGCTTGGCTGGCCCTGGCGCTGCTGCTGTTCATCGTTTCCGTGGTCGGCATCGGGTTGATGGTGTCGGCCATCGCCGAGACGCAGCAGCAGGCGATTCTCGGCGCCTTCGCCCTGGGCGTGCCGATGGTGCTGCTGTCCGGCTTTGCCACGCCGGTGGAGAACATGCCGGTGCCACTCCAGTGGCTGGCCCAGGCGATTCCCCTGACGCACTTTCTGGTGATCGTGCAGGGCAGTTTCTTAAAGGCCCTGCCGGCGGGTGCCGTGATCGCCCACCTGTGGCCGATGGCGCTGGCCGCGGTGGTAACCCTTTCCGCCGCCACCTTCGTGGTACGCCGGCGCCTGCACTGACCCGATGACTGTGGAAAACCGAAAGTCCCGGTTCCATGAAAAAATAAGCAAGCTTATAATTCTTTGCCTTTTGACAAGAACACAACAAATGACCAACCCATGCTTCGGGGAACGGACATGACACAAGACATCCACAACATCAAGGCGCCGCGTCGCCTGTCGGCGCTGTCCGGGCGGGCCACCCTGCGCTTTCTCCTACTGGTGATCGTCCCGCTCGTGGCCCTGGTGTCCGCGGGGACCCTTTATCTGCTGGGCGGCCGCTACGTCGAGACCGAGAACGCCTACGTGCACGCGGACAAGGTGTCGGTCGTGCCCGAAGTGGCCGGCACCATCCTTGAGGTGTCGGTGGTGGAGAATCAGCCGGTTCACGCCGGTGACCGGCTGTTCACCATCGACCCCAGCCGCTACCGCATCGCAGTGGCGCAGGCGGAGTCCGCCCTCGCGGACGTGCAGACCCAGATCGAGACCCTGAAGGCCCAGTACCGGGAGCAGGAGCAGCAGCTGCGCATTGCGCGCAGCAATCTGGAGTTCGCCCACCGCGAGTACCAGCGCCAGATGGAACTGGCCCGCAGTCATGCGGTGTCCGAGTCGGTGTTGGACAGCTACCGCCATCAGTGGGAACTGGCCCAGCAGCAACTGGCCCAGGCTGAAAAGGCGTTGGACCGGCTGCGGGCGGGCCTGGCCGGTGATCCGGACATCGCCGTAAGCGACCACCCCATGTACCGGAAAGCCGAGGCGGCCCTGGCGGCCGCCCGCCAGGATCTGGACGACACCGTGGTGGTGTCGCCGCTGGACGGCCTTGCCGCCAAGGTGCCGGTGGTGGGCCAGTACGTCGGCCCCAGTCGTTCCGCCATGACTCTGGTATCCTCCGATCGCGTTTGGATCGAGGCCAACCTGAAGGAAACCCAGCTGACCCATGTGCGCGAGGGCCAGCCGGTGACGATCGAAGTGGATGCCTACCCGGATCTGGAGCTGGAAGGTCGTGTTGGCAGCATTGCCGGCGCCACCGGCTCCGAGTTTTCGATCCTGCCGGCCCAGAATGCCACCGGCAACTGGGTCAAGGTGGTGCAGCGGGTGCCCGTGCGGATTGAGCTGGAGTCGCTGCCTGAGGCGGTTCGCCTGCGTTCGGGCCTGAGTGTGCTGGTGGAAATCGACACCGGCTGGCACCATCGCGGTCCCGGTTTCCTGGCGCCGGTGGTGTCCTGGGTGCGTGGCCTGGTTGGCAGCGCCACCGCGGCGGAACGGGACGGAGCGGAAGGGTGAACGCCCAGGCGACGGCGCCGGATACCGGCCTCAACCGCGCGCTGATCACCGTGTCGATCATGCTGGCGACCATCATGCAGGCGGTCGACACCACCATCGCCAACGTAGCCCTGCCGCACATGCAGGGCAGCATGTCGGCCACCTCCGAACAGATCGCCTGGGTGCTCACTTCCTACATCGTCGCCGCCGCCATCATGACCCCCATGACGGGGTTCCTTTCCGCCCGGTTTGGCCGCAAGCGCCTGTTCGTGGTATCCGTCACCGGCTTTACCGTGACCTCCCTGCTGTGCGGCGTTGCCGTATCCCTGGACCAGATCGTCCTGTTCCGGTTGTTGCAGGGGGTGTTCGGCGCCGGCCTGGTGCCGTTGTCCCAGTCTGTGCTGCTGGACACCTTTCCGAAGGAAAAACACGGTTCGGCGATGGCCATCTGGGGCGTGGGAGTCATGGTGGGCCCGATCCTCGGCCCCACCCTCGGTGGCTATCTCACCGAATACTACAACTGGCGCTGGGTGTTTCTGATCAACCTGCCGGTGGGCGTGCTGGCCCTGGCCGGCATCCTGATGTTCGTGCCGGAAACGGAGCGGATGCGCCGGCGCTTTGACTTGTTCGGCTTCACCCTGCTGTCGCTGGCCATCGGTTCGCTGCAGCTGATGCTGGACCGGGGCCAGAGCCTGGACTGGTTCTCGTCCCGGGAAATCGTCATTGAAGGCATCGTGTGCGCCGTGTGTCTCTACCTGTTCATTGCCCACATGCTGACGGCCCGGGATCCGTTCCTGGAACCGGGCTTGTTCCGGGACCGCAACCTGGTGATCGGCCTGGTCTTCATCTTCATCGTGGGCGTGGTGCTGCTGGCCACTCTGGCGCTGCTACCCCCGTTCCTGCAAAGCCTGATGGGGTTCCCGGTGATCACCACCGGTGAAGTGCTGGCGCCCCGGGGCATCGGCAGCATGATCGCCATGCTGCTGGTGGGACGGCTGGTGAACCGGGTGGACGTGCGCTTGCTGGTGGGGTTCGGCCTGACCCTGACCGCCGTCTCGTTGTTTGAAATGTCGCACTTCAACCTGGAAATTGCGCCCATGGCCCTGGTGCGTACGGGCATCGTCCAGGGCCTGGGGCTGGGCTTCGTATTCGTGCCCCTGAGCACCATCACGTTCTCGACCCTGGATCACCGCTACCGCACCGAGGGGACCGCCATGTTCAGCCTGATGCGCAACATCGGTAGCAGCATCGGCATCTCGGTCATGGTGGCCTGGGCTGCCCGCAACACTCAGATCAACCACGCGGTGCTGGGCGAACAGCTCACCCCGTTCCGGGAACCGGTCCGGGCGTTGCTGGACATGCCCGCCCTCGGCAGCGATCAGACTCTGGCCTATCTCAATCAGGAGCTTACCCGCCAGGCCGCCGCCATCAGCTACCTCAACGACTTCCAGGCCATGGCCTGGATGACCCTGGCGGCGATCCCGCTGATTTTGCTGTTCCGCCGGGGCACTGCCCGCAGCGGTGAAGCCGTGGTCGCGGAGTAGGGCGCGGCGGCCACCGGCCGGCTCAAGCCCGGTCGGTGGCCCTGGTGGTTGACGGCCGCTGTGTTATCGCTGATGTTGGACGTATGCCAAGATCGGCTGACTGACTAACCCTCGCGCGCGGGAGCTGCCATGGACGACGTTTCTCCTTCCGACCTGAAAACCATCCTCCATTCCAAAAGAGCCAATATCTATTATCTGGAACACTGCCGGGGACCTGATCATGGCAACTACCTTGCGTATGGACTGGGGGCAGGTCACTGACCCCTGTTTTGTTGGGCTCTGACCCCTGTTTTGTTTTTTTAGTACCGGCGGTCAGATGGTGACGGGAAGCGACGCCTCAGCAGCCTGGCAGGTACAGTCCGCTGCCATGATCAGAATTGACAGCTCCGCGTGCCTCGGGCAAGTATGGGATCGTGAGCGCCGCCACCAGGCTCGGGCAGCGGAACATGCCAGAGTCCCCGATATGTTGACAAGGAGTTTGACCGTGGAGCGCTATGCGCATACCCATCCACAGCACCCTGATGATCCCGCCTGCTGGGAGCCGCTGGAGGGTGAGCAGGGCCATCTGCAGCAGGTAAGCTTGCGCTGCCGCGCCTTTGCCGCGCGGGCATTGCGCGGGCTGCCTGCCCTGATTCCCGTGGCTGAGCGCTGCGCGCGCTGGCACGATCTTGGTAAGTTTTCTGATGCATTCCAGCACTATCTGCGGCAGGCCGGAGCAGACAGTCACGTGGGCGAGCGCAGTGGCAGGGTAGACCATTCCACTGCTGGTGCGCAGCATGCAATGCGTGTGCTGCCGCCACCGCTCAATGCGATGGTGGCCTATTGCATTGCCGGACATCATGCGGGTTTGCTGGACGGTCGCAGGGCGGAAGGCGCCAGCCTGTGTGCCCGGCTCGACAAGGACGATCTGCCCGCCTGGCGTGATCGGGTTCCGGCGCGGTTGCTGGAGACGGACCCCGTGGACCCGCGACAGGTCATGCAGAACTTTACGCCCGGGACAGCGGATGAGGTCGCCTTCCAACTCGGTTTTGCCACCCGGATGCTGTTCTCCTGCTTGGTCGACGCCGATTTTCTTGCCACCGAAGCCTTCATGAACCCCGTGCAGGCAGCGGATAGAGCCGCCGGCAAGGCTGATTTTGCCGATCTGGCACGCCATCTTGATCGGCATATCGAACAACGCTTTGGCGGGGTCAGGGGGGCTGTCGCCGATGCCCGTGCCCGGGTGCTGGCCGCCTGCCGCGACAAGGCCCAAGGCAAGCCGGGCCTCTATTCGCTTAGTGTCCCCACCGGTGGCGGCAAGACTCTGTCTTCCCTTGCCTTTGCGTTGCATCACTGCGCGGCACACGGGCTCGATCGGGTTATTTATGCCATTCCCTTCACCAGTATTATCGAGCAGACCGCCGACGTGTTTCGAGGCATATTCGAGGACTATCCGCAACCGATCGACCGGCTGATCCTCGAGCATCATTCCAACTTCGACCCTGAAAAGGAGACTGTGCGCACGCGGCTGGCGAGCGAGAACTGGGATGCGCCGATTGTCGTCACCACCAATGTGCAGCTGTTTGAATCACTGTTTGCCAGCAAAACCTCGCGTTGCCGCAAACTGCACCGAATTGCGAACTCCGTGATCATTCTCGACGAGGCGCAGACCCTGCCGCTGACGTTGCTCAAGCCCTGTCTAAAGGCGCTGGAGCTGCTGGTTGGCCAGTACGGCTGTACGATTGTGCTCTGCACCGCTACTCAGCCGGCCATCGAAAGGCGTGACGACTTTGTCATCGGCTTGCCGGCACCGACGTCCATCATCGACGATGCACCACGGCTCTACCGCGATCTCAAGCGCGTTGAGGTACGTGATGCGGGCCGCGTCGACTGCGATGAACTGGCCAGGCTCATGGCCGAATCAAGCCAGGGACTGGCCATCGTCAACACCCGTGCTCATGCTGCCGAGCTTTATCAGGTGCTCAAGGAGACGGCCGGCGCCGAAGGCTGTTATCACCTCAGCGCCGCGATGACACCAGAGCATCGAAGCGCAATGCTGGCGGACATTTGCCAGCGCCTCAAAGGCGGACAACCCTGCCGTGTGGTCGCGACCCCGCTGATCGAAGCGGGAGTGGACGTGGACTTTCCGGTTGTCTGGCGAGCCCTGGCTGGACTTGACTCCATCGCTCAGGCCGCCGGACGCTGCAACCGCGAGGGCCGATTGCGGGATGCGATCACCTGGATATTCGAACCGGCCGAGGATGAGTACGCTCGGCTGTTCGGAACGCTCAGGACCGGGCGCGACGCCGCCAGCCAGATCATCCAGCTGGGATGCTATCAGGACCTGCTGGGACTGGACGCCATCGAGCACTACTTCCGGCTGCACTACTGGAGCCAGCAGGACCAGTGGGACAAGGCAGCAATCTGCTCAGGGTACCGCATCGGCCAGAGCGCGCCGTATCTGAGCTGTGACTTTGCCCGTATCGCGCAGGCGTTTCGCTTCATCGAGGAGGGGCAGCGTCCCATTGTCGTCGGCTGGGACGCTCAGGCGGAACGGCTGATCAACCAGCTGCGTGACTGCCATGACCGCGGACTAGCGCCGGATCGAAGGCTGACGCGTCGGCTGCAGCGAATCTCGGTCAGCGTTTCCCGGCGCCTGTGGCAAAAGGCGTTGGGCGAGCAGACCGCACTGCTCTGTGACCGTTATGCGGTACTCCTGGAGCCTCGCCTGCACTACAGCCTGGCAACAGGGCTGCAGCTCGACGCCGACCCCCTCTATGACCCGAATCTGCTGATTACTGACTGAAGGAGAAACCATGGCGCAAGGAGTAAAACTACTGGTCCACGGCGACTACGCCTGCTGGACCCGCCCCGAGATGAAGGCTGAGCGCGTCTCCTACGATGTGATGACGCCCTCAGCGGCACGCGGCATCCTGGAAGCGATCTACTGGAAGCCGCAGATCCGCTGGGTTGTCGACAAGATCCGCGTGTTTCGACCGATCCGCTTCACCAACATCCGGCGCAATGAAGTGGCCAGCAAGATCCCGGTCGGTACGGTGAAGTCGGTCATGAAGGGGGGAGGCCAGGTGCTGGCGCTGTACGCGGATCAGGATCGTCAGCAGCGCGCTTCCCTGTTGCTGAGGGACGTCTGTTATGGCATCGAGGCCCATTTCGAGGTGGTGGATGCCACCGAACAGGATGGCAGTGTCAATCCAGAACCCGCGGCCAAACATCTCGATATCTTCAACCGCCGGGTGAAAAAGGGGCAGTGTTTCCACCGACCCTACCTCGGCACCCGCGAGTTCGCCGCCCATTTCGAGCCGGTCGAGGAGTGGCCCGAGTGCCCCGATGAACTCAGAGGTGAGCGCGACCTCGGCTTCATGCTCCACGACATCGATTTCGATGACGGCATGGAGCCCCGTTTCTTCCGCGCCCGCATGGTGGATGGCTTGATCGATGTGCAGCAATGCCTGCAAGAGACGGGAGGGACGGTCGGATGATCCTGCAATCGCTTCATCAGCTCTACGACCGGCTGGCCGGGAGTGCCGGCTATGCCGTTGCACCACCCGGGTACAGTCTGCAGAAGATCAGCTTCGCGGTCGTCATACATCCTGACGGCAGACTGCATGCTATCGAGGATCGGCGCGAGCAGATCGGCAATAAATACAGGCCGCGGCAACTGCTGGTGCCAGGTCAGGCAAAGCCTTCGGGTAGCGGTATAAATCCTTGTTTTCTATGGGATAACCCCTTTTATCTGTTCGGCTTCACTGAAGATAGCGATAAGAGCGCGCGTGCACACACAGCGTGCGAGGCATTCCGTGACCGTCATCTGGCGCTAGAAACCGAGATAGATGACCCCGCCTTTTCAGCGGTGTGTAAGTTTCTCAGACATTGGTCACCGGAAAAGAGTCGGGAGCAGCCGGAAATCGCCGAGCTGGCTGGCGGTTTCGGTGTCTTTCAACTGCTCGGCGCAACCGAATATGTTCACGAGCGCCCGCGCATCCGTGATTGGTGGGGGCAGCAGCAGAGCAGCACGGCAGGCAGCACGACAGGCACCTGTCTGGTGACGGGAGCGCGGTTGCCGATTGCCCATATTCATGAACCCAAGCTCAAGGGCGTACCGGGCGCGCAATCATCCGGTGCTCTGCTGGTGTCCTTCAACTGCGATGCTTTTGCCTCCTACGGCAAGAGCCAGAGCCACAATGCTCCGGTATCGGAGGAGGCTGCTTTCCGCTATGCTACGGCGCTGAATGCGATCCTGTCCGGCCCGCGTAGCGACAAACACCGATTTCAGGTCGGCGATACCACGGTGGTGTTCTGGACCGAGCGACCAACGGTTGCTGAAGACTGGCTGGCACAGGTGCTGACCGGCGATCTGGAGGCGCAGGATGACACGGCGCTCAACCAGATGAAAGTGCTGCTGCAGGCACTGCGCAACGGTGGGGGTGAATTGCGCAGCCTCGGCGACGACCCGGCTACGCCGGTGCACATGCTGGGATTGGCGCCCAACGCGGGCCGGCTGGCGGTGCGTTTCTGGCACACCGGTTCGCTGGGGGATTTGTTCGACAAGCTCAAGGCGCACCATGATGCGTTGCGTATCGTGCGTCAGCACGATAGCGGCAGCAAAAAACCGGATCCCGAGTTCCCGCCCATCTGGATGTTGCTGCGCCAGACGGCCCGCGAGAGCAAGGAAATTCCGCCATTGCTCGCGGGTAACCTGATGCGCGCCATCCTGGACGGCACCCCCTATCCCGATGCCCTGGCCAATGCGGTGCTTCGCCGCATCCGCGCTGATCGCACCATCAATTACCTCCGTGCCGCGCTGCTCAAAGCGTGGCTTATTCGCAAGTCTCATCGACAAGGAGAGATACCCGTGAGTCTGGATCCTCATCGTCTCGAACCGGCCTATCGGCTCGGAAGGCTGTTCGCGGTCCTGGAAAAGACCCAGGAAGACGCGCAACCGGGCATCAACGCCACCATTCGTGAACGCTTTTACAGTGCGGCTTCGGCCAACCCTTCAGTGGCCTTTCCACGTCTGCTGCGGACCTACCAGCACCACCTGGCCAAGCTCAAGCCGGGTGCCAAGGTCAACCGCGAGAAGCTGGTGCAGGAGATCGTTGATGGTCTGGATGGCATGCCGGCGCACCTGAATCTGGACGACCAGGCCCGATTCGCCATCGGCTACTACCACCAGCGCAAGGCGCTGTTCCCCAAATCCGAACAAGAACCCCAGGAGTGATCGAACATGAACAATCGCTACGACTTCCTCTACCTGTTCGATGTCAAGGACGGTAACCCCAATGGCGATCCTGATGCCGGCAATCTGCCGCGTGTGGATGCCGAGACCGGCCACGGCCTGATGACCGATGTTGCCCTCAAGCGCAAGGTGCGCAACTTCGTCGGGCTGGCTCATGGCGAACAGCCGCCGTACGAGATTTATGTCAAGGAAAAGGCTGTGCTGAACAAACAGCATGAACGGGCCTACCAGGCGTTGGGGCTGGATGCTGCTGGCAAAGAAGGCAAACGCAAGGGCAGTGGAGACCAGGTAGAGCAGGCGCGCCGGTGGATGTGCCAGAACTTCTACGACGTGCGGACCTTCGGGGCCGTGATGTCGACCGGAACGAACTGTGGTCAGGTACGTGGCCCGGTTCAGCTGACGTTCGGGCGATCAGTCGATCCGGTGGTGTCATCCGAACATGCCATCACACGGATGGCCGTTACCACTGAGAAGGAGGCAGAGGCACAACAGGGCGACAATCGTACCATGGGCCGCAAATTCACCATCCCCTACGGCCTCTACCGCGCTCATGGCTTCGTCAGTGCGCCGCTGGCCGAGCAGACCGGCTTCTCCGACGATGACCTCGAACTGCTGTGGAAGACACTGGAGCAGATGTTCGAACACGACCGCTCCGCTGCGCGTGGCCAGATGAGCGCTCGCGGTCTGCTGGTTTTCAGGCACGATGATCGACTTGGCAATGCACAGGCGCATCGTCTGTTCGAGCGAGTGACCGTCGAGCGGATTGACCCTGATCGGCCCGCGCGCAGCTTCGGTGATTATCGCCTGTTGTTTGATGGTCAACCGATTGACCAGGTGATCCAGCCAGGGCAAAGCCAGGAGTTGGGTAACGGTGTGACCCTGATCCGTCGTTTCTAAGGTGTGCCGCCGGGGTTGCTCCTGAGCGCCTTGTTACCTTCTGGGGGGCAGGGAGAGGGGCAACCTGCTGGCGGCCGCTGTGCAAGGGCAAGCCATGGATCTGTCATCAAACGAACTGCTGCCCCTTTCGGGGCTGCAGCATTTTGCCTATTGCCCGCGCCAGTTTGCCCTCATCCACATTGATCAGCAGTGGGAAGAAAATCGATTCACAGCCGAGGGGCAGGTACTGCATCAGCGGGTCAACGAAGGTAAGTCCGAAACACGTCGAGATTTGCATATTGCCCGTAGTGTGCGCCTGATCAGCCAGCAGCTCGGTCTCTCGGGCGTGGCAGATGTGGTCGAGTTTCACCGCGTGGATCAAGGCGGGTGTCAATTGGCCGGTCGCCCGGGCTGTTGGCAGCCTTATCCGGTTGAGTACAAGCGTGGACGATCGAAGTCCGATGACTGGGATCGTATTCAGTTGTGTGCGCAGGCGATGGCGCTGGAAGAAATGCTGAGCGTGGAGGTGCCGGAAGGCGCGCTTTTCTATGGCCAGCCGCGTCGGCGGGAGCAAGTCCTGTTCACAAGTCCCTTGCGTGAGCTGACACGGCAGATGGCAGCCAGAGTGCATGCGCTGTTCGAATCAGGACAGCTGCCGGCTGCCGAGCCGGGACCAAAATGCAAACACTGCTCGCTGCAACAGCGCTGCATGCCCGGAGTCGACAGTGCTTCGGCATACCTGGCGAGGATGCTGGATGGTCAGTAAGCGGGGCCTATGGCTGCAGGTGGCAAGGTGACTGCCGAGGTGGAGAGAACGGTGAAATGACATGAAAAAGCTACTCAATACGCTTTATGTGACCACCCAGGGGGCATGGCTGGCTCGAGAGCGGGAAAATGTACTGGTGCGTGTTGAACAGGAAACCCGGTTGCGTTTACCGATTCACAACCTCGGTGCCATCGTGGGGTTCGGCCAGGTCAGTGCCAGCGCGCCGTTAATGGGGTTGTGTGCGGAACGAGGAGTAGCGCTCAGTTTCTTTACTGAACGCGGGCGCTTTCTTGCGCGCATGGAAGGGCCTGTCTCGGGCAACGTACTGCTGCGTCGGGCACAGTACCGGCAAAGCGATGATGAAAAGCAGGCGGCAAGGGTTGCCGCCATGCTGGTGGCGGCCAAGCTTGCCAACAGCCGTTATGTTTTGCAACGTGCCATCCGTGACCGCCCGCCCTCGCCGCAGAGGGATCAGGTGGGCAGAGCGGTTGAGCATCTGGAAACTCTGTTGCGTCAGGTACGCGTCGAAGGTATTTCTCTGGACACCATACGAGGGTTCGAAGGGGCGGCGGGCAGACGCTATTTCGAGGTGTTTGATCACCTGATCTTGAGTGAACACTGCAACTTGCGTTTTTCGGGGCGCAGCAGGCGACCGCCCATGGATGCGGTGAATGCCATGCTGTCTTTCGTATACACCCTTCTTCGGCATGATATTGCGGCTGCACTGGAAGGCGTTGGTCTGGATCCTCAGGTTGGTTTTCTGCATCGCCTTCGTCCCGGGCGCCCCGCCTTGGCACTGGACCTCATGGAAGAGCTGCGTGCTCCCCTGGCCGACCGCCTGGTGCTGGCGCTGATCAACCGTGGTCAGGTCAAGCCGGACGGGTTTGATATCTCCGAAAGCGGGGCAGTCAGTATGAATGCCGAAACACGCAAAGCGATCCTGGTGGCATGGCAGGAACGAAAAAGGCAGACCATCCGACACCCGTTTCTGCAGGAGACAGTCGAGATCGGTTTGATCCCACACCTGCAGTCCCGGCTGTTTGCTGGATATTTACGGGGTGATCTGGACGCTTATCCGGCCTTCATCTGGCGATAAGGAGAGCCTGCAATGCTCGTGCTGATTACCTATGATGTGAAAACGGACACAGCAGGCGGCCAGAAACGCCTGCGCAGAATCGCCAAGCTATGTCAGGATCATGGCCAACGGGTGCAGTACTCCGTATTCGAGTGTCTGGTGGATCCCGCTCAATGGGCATATCTGCGCAATGATTTGATTGCGGAAATGGATGAAGAGCAGGATAGCCTCAGATTCTATTTTCTGGGCGCCAATTGGAAACGTCGCATTGAGCACGTTGGCGCCAAGCCTGCGTATGACCCCGAAGGCCCGCTTATTCTGTAGGTGCTTCGATATCTATCGTCGCCTGTTTCTTCCGAAGCCAGGGCCCGCGCGAACCCCAAGCGAGCAGATATACTCTGCAATCTTCGCGCAGCTCTTTAACATTTTGAATTTGTTGATAAAAGCAATTAACGGCCGCATTCTGCACTCGTTGCGCGTGGTTTCGTTATGCCAAGCTGTGCAGGTTCGCGCAAATTAATGTTAAAGTCGTTTACGCTCCGGCAGTTATAGCGGAGCGGTCGCTCCCCACGCGGGAGCGCGGATTGAAACTACGTTCAGGTGACACCCCAGTTCCTCCAACAGGACGTCGCTCCCCACGCGGGAGCGCGGATTGAAACACGTCCTCCCAGCCGCGAACCTTGATCCATCGGGTCGCTCCCCACGCGGGAGCGCGGATTGAAACAATCCGCCTGTGACGACGAACTGGCCCGCGCCAAAGTCGCTCCCCACGCGGGAGCGCGGATTGAAACCTTTTCGTCATCTGGTGTCGTGTAGCGCAGGAAATGTCGCTCCCCACGCGGGAGCGCGGATTGAAACTACATGTCCAGCTATGAGGGCGTTTATCAGCACCTTGTCGCTCCCCACGCGGGAGCGCGGATTGAAACAACAAGGTCATCGCTCAGTCGCCACCCCTCCCCGGTCGCTCCCCACGCGGGAGCGCGGATTGAAACTGGACTGAACTCAAGGAGTTTGGCGGGCTTGAGCAGTCGCTCCCCACGCGGGAGCGCGGATTGAAACGCGATCTGCTCAAGCGTCCTGAGAGCGCTCTGGCGTCGCTCCCCACGCGGGAGCGCGGATTGAAACCTTGACGACTTCCAGCGCGCCGGCGAGGGTTTGGGCGTCGCTCCCCACGCGGGAGCGCGGATTGAAACGACTTGGGAATAAACACGCTCTCCGGCTCGCCACGTCGCTCCCCACGCGGGAGCGCGGATTGAAACGCTGGTAGTGGAAATTGACGACAAAGGTTAAGATGGTCGCTCCCCACGCGGGAGCGCGGATTGAAACAGGTGCTTGCTGTGAACCCAGCCAATCGCCTCCGGTCGCTCCCCACGCGGGAGCGCGGATTGAAACCCATTGTGCCTCCTAACGCCCTGCTACCGCAGGGCGTCGCTCCCCACGCGGGAGCGCGGATTGAAACAAAATTGTATTGCCGCGCAGTCCTCAGATCCCTAGTCGCTCCCCACGCGGGAGCGCGGATTGAAACCACCCTTTTAACGAGTCCTGGCTGATCTGGAAAGGTCGCTCCCCACGCGGGAGCGCGGATTGAAACTTTGTGATAAGTGATCACTGGGGACGACCGATTAGGTCGCTCCCCACGCGGGAGCGCGGATTGAAACAATCCAGCGCTGTGCAAGAGGCCAGCCGCCAGAGGTCGCTCCCCACGCGGGAGCGCGGATTGAAACTGAGTACAACGACATCAGCGTGCCGATAATGCCTGTCGCTCCCCACGCGGGAGCGCGGATTGAAACAAGCGCCGCCTCGATGCACTCCGAGGCGTTGCCCAGTCGCTCCCCACGCGGGAGCGCGGATTGAAACCAGACGCCGTAGACATACGGTCAAGCTCGCGAGAGTCGCTCCCCACGCGGGAGCGCGGATTGAAACTGGGCGCTGATGCAGGCGCAGGACGCTGCAACCGTCGCTCCCCACGCGGGAGCGCGGATTGAAACAATAGCCGTAGAAGTTGCAAATTGGGTTGGCACAGGTCGCTCCCCACGCGGGAGCGCGGATTGAAACAGCGTGGCCCTTATGGCGGCTATTTGGGGTTACGTCGCTCCCCACGCGGGAGCGCGGATTGAAACACGTTCGAGCCAACAACGCTGTTAGCAGATCCAGGTCGCTCCCCACGCGGGAGCGCGGATTGAAACTACAACGCTGCCATGAAGGCGCAAGAGCTGGCCAGTCGCTCCCCACGCGGGAGCGCGGATTGAAACTAGATGCGCATGTCTTCTTCATTGCGGCTGGCCTTGGTCGCTCCCCACGCGGGAGCGCGGATTGAAACTGGGTTACGCCGGTCTTTAGTGGGTTGTGGGTGACGTCGCTCCCCACGCGGGAGCGCGGATTGAAACACTCCCATATCGGCAACGCCCGCCGCGACTTCCTGGTCGCTCCCCACGCGGGAGCGCGGATTGAAACGTTAGTTGTCGCTATCTGGGTTAAGTTCGCCATGGGTCGCTCCCCACGCGGGAGCGCGGATTGAAACCGGGCGTCGACATGCCGCCGCTGTATGACGTGGCGTCGCTCCCCACGCGGGAGCGCGGATTGAAACTCAGCCGCCACAACAAAAACCGAATACAACGCAAGTCGCTCCCCACGCGGGAGCGCGGATTGAAACGTGCCAACGTAGTAGGTGAATGCGCCGCTAACTGGCGTCGCTCCCCACGCGGGAGCGCGGATTGAAACCGATCCTATCCCTGTAGCCCCTGGTGACTTTGTGGTCGCTCCCCACGCGGGAGCGCGGATTGAAACAGGAGAGCTTGCTAGCCAAGTGTCCGAAAGAGCTGGTCGCTCCCCACGCGGGAGCGCGGATTGAAACAGGCTTGAGCGGCGCCACCGGGGTACGGAAGAAGGTCGCTCCCCACGCGGGAGCGCGGATTGAAACCTGATCAATTGGGACTGCCCGATCCTTTCCGCTTTTCGTGTCGCTCCCCACGCGGGAGCGCGGATTGAAACAGCAACTGCTGGAAATCCGGGCCGCCGGCCTGTTGTCGCTCCCCACGCGGGAGCGCGGATTGAAACCTTGGCTTTCCGTTCTGCTTCTAAAAGCTTGGCCGGTCGCTCCCCACGCGGGAGCGCGGATTGAAACGCTATCAGTCACACGATCGTCCATTGCCAGCCTCGTCGCTCCCCACGCGGGAGCGCGGATTGAAACCTTGCCGTACATTGTCCAGGCAGCTGCCCAAACGTCGCTCCCCACGCGGGAGCGCGGATTGAAACTGCGTATTGTTGCGCCTACACGCCGCAGCTCCGAAGTCGCTCCCCACGCGGGAGCGCGGATTGAAACGGTATTTATCAGCCTCAAATCGAACGCCAGGTGGAAGTCGCTCCCCACGCGGGAGCGCGGATTGAAACCAGCGGTACCGAAATATCCGCACAGCCTTATCAAAGTCGCTCCCCACGCGGGAGCGCGGATTGAAACCGTCCAGATCCAGCCCCACCTTGTACGCCTCGTACGTCGCTCCCCACGCGGGAGCGCGGATTGAAACCGCGTCATTGATGACGCGTGCGTCACCACCCATGGTCGCTCCCCACGCGGGAGCGCGGATTGAAACTCACCGAGGGCCGTGTTGCTGAGCTTGTGGGCCTGTCGCTCCCCACGCGGGAGCGCGGATTGAAACCGGCTGTGGCAGGTTAACGCTTGGGAAGGTCGGCTGTCGCTCCCCACGCGGGAGCGCGGATTGAAACATCGGCCTGCTTACACACGCGCCACAGGTCCACCGTCGCTCCCCACGCGGGAGCGCGGATTGAAACAGGACTGGAAGGACAGTAACGGCCAGTATGGCTGGGTCGCTCCCCACGCGGGAGCGCGGATTGAAACCCGTAATACCCGATCACAATGGTCGCGAAAGCCCAGGTCGCTCCCCACGCGGGAGCGCGGATTGAAACAAGCTCTATGGCTGTGTCTTTTTCTTGCAGGAGGTCGCTCCCCACGCGGGAGCGCGGATTGAAACTGGCGGAACCACTCGTTAACGGCGGTATAAGCTGGGTCGCTCCCCACGCGGGAGCGCGGATTGAAACCACCGACCGACGACCATCCCGGAGGCGGTTGTCGGGTCGCTCCCCACGCGGGAGCGCGGATTGAAACGTCTTCGAGGTGAAATCCCTCCCGTATCAGCAGGTCGCTCCCCACGCGGGAGCGCGGATTGAAACAGAATGCTCACTGCTCACCTCCCACCTTTGGCCGCGTCGCTCCCCACGCGGGAGCGCGGATTGAAACGGACAAGGTCCGGCTGTACAAGGGGGGCTCCAGTGTCGCTCCCCACGCGGGAGCGCGGATTGAAACATCCAGGTGCCACCCGCGACGGTCGTCAGATATGTCGCTCCCCACGCGGGAGCGCGGATTGAAACTTCAGCACGACCAGCGCGCGATCCTCGATGTCCTCGTCGCTCCCCACGCGGGAGCGCGGATTGAAACAGCTGGGGTGATGCTGCGCGACAGTGGGTTGCGGGGCGCTCCCCACGCGGGAGCGCGGATTGAAACCTTGATGAGATCGACGGCTACCCGCAGGACATTGACGTCGCTCCCCACGCGGGAGCGCGGATTGAAACCCTCATCAATCCCGGTTCCAATGCTCACAGCCAGCGTCGCTCCCCACGCGGGAGCGCGGATTGAAACCTCATCCCCCTGCAGGGATCCGGGGAGATGGGCGGTCGCTCCCCACGCGGGAGCGCGGATTGAAACCGGTGCGGTGGTTTCTTCTCGTTCATGGTGTGTTGTCGCTCCCCACGCGGGAGCGCGGATTGAAAGTAAGCGTCCGGTAATCCCATCTTGAGTCAGGCGCTGCCGCCGTCAGGATAGTGTCCACTTATTTTCTAGTGGACACTTAACATGAACGACTTAAGCGTAACCAAGCCCTACCAGCGTCGTCGCCGGTTTTCCCGGGAATTCAAAGCTCAGATTGTTGCCCAGTGCCTGGAACCCGGTGCCTCCGTTTCCCGGATCGCTCTGGATAACGGCCTCAACGCCAACATGGTCCGGCGCTGGATCAGTGAAGCGCGTCGAGCACCGAAATCACCGGCAACAACACCGGGATTTGTACCGGTCGATCTGGGCACAGCAACCTCTGTACCGGCGCTCCCGGATAAGCGTAGCATCATTGGCATTGAGATTCCCCGAGTCGGCGGTGCACTGGTGGTGGAGTGGCCGGTGGAGCAGGCTCATCAGTGTGCCGCGCTGCTGCGGGACCTGCTGGGATGATTCGCATCGACGAGATCTGGCTGGCCACTGAACCGCTGGATATGCGGGCCGGGCCCGACAAGGCCCTGGCGCGGGTTATTCAGGTATTCGGTTCGGCCAAACCCCATTGCGCCTACCTGTTCGCCAACAAGCGAGGCAATCGGATGAAGGTGCTGATCCACGACGGCCTGGGCATCTGGCTCTGTGCCCGCCGGCTGCACCGGGGCAGGTTCCACTGGGGCGAAGCCTGGCGCGGTGACCAACTGCGCCTGACCGAAGAGCAGTTATCCGCCCTGGTTCAGGGTCTGCCCTGGCAGCGCATCGGCGCTGAAGGTGTCATCTCTATCCTGTAACCACAAGCCCTGCGGTCTCGCTAAAACCAGAACCGGGAATCGCTTGCGGCATACGGGCTTGGCATACTAGGCGGAATGACTCAGCGCCCCGATATCAACCAACTCTCAACCGATCAGCTCCGCGCTCTGGCGACGGAACTGATGGACTCCCTGGACGCCAAGGATCAAGCCTTGGGCCGGAAGGAGCGGGAGTTGGTACGCAGGAATGCCATCATCGAGAAACTGACCCACGAAGTCGCCATCCTCAAACGCCACAAGTTCGCCCGCCGCAGTGAGCAACTCGATGCTGTTCAAGGCAAGCTCTTGGACGAGCTGATCGACAGCGACCTGGCGGCGATCGAAGCCGAGCTGGACCAGGAGATGACCGAGGAGCGGAGAGCTGCCCGGCCCAAGCAGAAGCCTAACCCGGATTTCTCATCCCCCCGCCGATTCTGATTTTTTCTCGATTGTGACCCGGTCGGCAGGGTGAAGTTGATCGCTTTTTAGTCGCTTACGGCAGTTTTTCC
>MDTD01155834.1_pt1 | contig 30013 bp, 26 predicted proteins | sample 811221 | NCBI WGS metagenome assembly MDTD01 (sample SAMN05326646, study PRJNA326480) | marine metagenome | isolation source: seawater | place: Pacific Ocean: South West | collected 2011 | reverse complement strand
TTAAATTATCTAAAGACCAGCTTTCATCACATTTAGATTGAACAATTCCATCTTTATCTATGGCATTAGGCTGATAAAGCTCATCATAAAAACGAATTACAATTGCATCACCATTACTTCTAAAACTTTTTTCAATTTTATACAATGATGTTGGACCACCAAAAAAATTATTTTCACATTTATGTTCTAAATCAGTCTTAAATGCACCTTTTTTAGGATTATTTTCAAAAGGATAATTTTCAGGATATGACTGTCTTAAACAATAATTTGGCCAGCATGGACTGTTGGAAAACGTAGTTACAAACTTATCAACTGCAGTATCTTTAAATAGATTCATGTCAGGCTTATATTCCATTATCCATTTATCAGCTTTATCATTTGTATCAAAACCATTAAAATTCCCATCCCAGGATCCATGAATGTATAAATCAAATGAAATAAAAATATATTCATGATTTCCAACGTTGTTTAAATGTAATGTAAATCCATCATTGTTAAAGTCCCCTAGAACTGTAGTATTGTTAAATGTTGATAATCCACCTCCGTCAATTTCACTTAAGTCATTATTTTCAAAATCATTTTCATAAATCAATTCATCTCTTGATATTTCTGGATAGGAACAGGAATTAATTAAGAAAAAGAGAATTAAAATCTTAAATGAGTTATAAAGACTTTTATTTTTCACTAATAATTTTATTAAAATACTATGCAAATTTATGATGTTTTTTATTTAATTCTGATAATGGTAGTTTTTTAAAATAGTTGAAGGTATTTTCTAATCCTTTTTTTCTCGAAATTTGAGGTTCCCAATTTAAAATTTTCTTCGCTTTAGAAATATCAGGTTTTCTTCGAACAGGATCATTTTTAGGAAGAGGTTTAAATACTATTTTATTATTATGACCACCCATTTCTCTAATTTCTTTTGCAAAGTTAATTAAAGCTATTTCCTCAGGATTTCCTAAGTTCAAAGGTTTAGTGTAATTTGAATGTAAGAGTTTGTAAATTCCTTTAACCATATCATCTATGAAACAAAAAGATCTGGTTTGTTTACCATCTCCAAACACGGTTAAACTTTCTCCTCTTAAAACCTGACCCATAAATGTTGGAATCGCTCTACCGTCATTAACTCTCATTCTAGAGCCATATGTGTTGAATATTCTAGCAATTCTAATATCTAGTCCGTAGTGGGTATGATAGGCAGTAGTCAATGCCTCCTGAAATCGCTTTGCCTCATCATAAACTCCTCTTGGTCCAACAGGATCAACATTCCCGCAATATTCTTCATTTTGTGGGTGCAATAAAGGATCCCCATAAACTTCTGATGTAGAGGCAATTAATATACGAGCATTATTTTTTAAGGCTATTTTTAAAATATTCTCAGTGCCTAAAGACCCAACCCTTAGAGTTTCTATCGGAATTTTTAAATAGTCTATTGGACTGGCTGGAGAGGCAAAATGAAGTATGAAATCAATGGAATCATTTATTTTAAAATCATTAGTTATATCAATTTTCCTAAATTCAAAATCACTATTTAATTCTAAATGGGAAAGATTCTTTAAGGTTCCAGTAATTAAATTATCTAAACCAATAACTTTATAGTTTTTAGAAAGAAAATAATCACACAAATGTGATCCCAAAAAACCAGCAACCCCAGTTATTAGAACAGGTTTTTTCATTAAATAATCATTGATATAAAAATAAGTTTTTTTTTTCAATAAAATCGAGTACTTTTGTTACTAGTTATATGTTAGATTCGTTGATTACATCTAAAACCAGATTAAGACTTTTAATAAAGTTTTTTTTAAATATTGCAAACAAGGGGTATTTAAATGGTCTTGCAAATGAATTTGGAGAATCTACTAATTCTGTTAGAAAAGAGTTAAATAATTTATCTTCAGCTGGCTATTTAGAAAAGCATAATGAAAACAATAAAATTGTTTACAAAGCCAATGCTTCCCATCCTTTATTTAAAATCATCCATAAAATAGTTAAAAAACATTTGGGTATTGAAGAAATTTTAGAAACTGTTTTAAAACGAATTGGAGATGTAAAAAAAATTATGATTCTTGGTGATTATGCTGAAGGTATTGATAGCGGAGATATAGAAATTTTAATTGTAGGAGATAATGTAAACGAAGATTACCTTAAGGAAATTACTCCTAAAATTGAAAAAAAAATAAATAGAAAAGTGAGGTTTTTTGTTTCAAATTCAATATTGAAACAAAAGACTTTAACTATTTTTGAAGTATAAATTATAAATCTAAAATTAAAAAAATTGTGGTTTTATTGGCGAAGCCGTGGCTTTAAGTAAATTTTAATAAATGAAAAAAATTAAAGTAGGTGTTATTGGTAATGGATTTGTTGGGGAGGCAATATCTTTTGCTTTTTCTTTAATCTCAGAAATGTATGTATATGATATAGATGAATCTAGGTGTTTAAACGATATTGAATCTGTACACAATTGTGATTTTGTATTTGTTTGTGTACCAACACCAATGATGGAAGATGGATCTCAAGATTTATCATATGTTGAAAGTGCTTTTGAAAGGGCAACTAACAAACCAATATATATTTTAAAATCAACTGTTTTACCTGGAACTACTGATAGTTTGTCTAAACAATATCCCAATTTTAAAATTATTTTTTCACCTGAGTTTTTAACTGAAAGAACTGCAAAGTTGGATATTCTAACTCAATCAAGGATAATTTTAGGAGGTGAGTTATATTTGACAGAAAAAGCAAAAATCTTATTTAACCAAAGATTTAAAAATAAAAACATAATTCAAACAAACTCAAAAACAGCAGAGCTTACTAAATACATGAACAATACTTTTTTTGCAACGAAAGTGAGTGTAATGAATGAATTTAAACTGTTAAGTAATAAAATTGGAGCCAACTGGGAGGATGCGTTAAGGGGGTTTGCCGCCGATGGGAGAATAGGAGATAGTCATCTAAATGTACCAGGACATGATGGAAAGCTTGGATATGGTGGAACATGTTTTCCTAAAGATGTCAATGCTCTTTTGTCTTTTTCGAAAAAACTTGATATTGAACTAAATACTATTAAAGGTGGTTGGAAAACAAATCTTAATGTAAGACCTGAAAAAGATTGGGAAGAGAAACAAGGCAGGTCGGTAAGCTTTAAAAAAAATAGAATCTAAGTCTGTTTAGATCACTACAAATACATACTGGATTTCATAAAATTATTTAATGCCAAACTTTAAATAATAAAATAAATGAAAAGTGTTTTTATTAATGGATTAAGAACTTTTGGCCCAGCCTCATTCGAAGAACTAATTGAAAGTGTAGAAAAAACACCAAGTATTTTAGTTGCTGTTAATGCTGAAAAAATTTATCATGCTACAGAACTAACTAGAAAAATAATAAATAATAATTTGGGTTATCCAGATGGAATAGGTGCTGTGTATGCACTCCGTAAAAAGGGGATTTCACAAAAGAAAAGAATTCCAGGATTTATTTTATGGCTAGAAATTATAAAGAAGCATCACTTAACAAAAACATTTTATTTTATTGGCTCTAAACCTGAAATAATTAAAGCTACTATAAAAAAAATAAAAAAAATATATCCTAGAATTAATATTCTTGGACATAGAAATGGTTACATCAAAGATGATGCTGAAAAAGTATTATTGATTAATGATATTTCAATTAAAAAACCAGATGTAGTCTTTGTTGCAATGGGTTCTCCTCGACAAGAGTTGTTGATGATGGAAATGTTTGACAAACATCCTGCCATTTATCAAGGTCTTGGTGGTAGTTTCGATTTATTTGTTAATCAAGTTAAAGACACACCTAAAATTTTACAGGATAATGGATTGCATTGGCTATATCGTGCGATACAACAGCCATTTAGAATTAAACGTCATGCTGCGCTTTATAAGTTCTTTTTCAACTTATATTTTACAAATAAATATTAACAAAAATAAAATATAATGTATTAGATATTTATGAGTATTTTCTTAAGTGGATCTTCAGGTTTTGTTGGGAAAAATTTTATCTCTTTTATTGGTAAGAAAATCCCTGTTCGAACTCATGTTAGGGGAGCTGATTTCTCTGTGAGTGAAAAAATAGTAATTCATCTAGCAGGTAAGGCACATGATTTAAAAAAGAAAGTAGACCCAGCTGAATATTATGAAATTAATACTGAATTGACCAAAAATATTTTTGATTCATTTTTAATATCTGATGCAAAAGTTTTTATTACGCTAAGCTCTGTTAAGGCTGTTGCTGATTCAGTTAATGAGTTATTAAATGAAGAACATTCCCCAGATCCTAAAACACATTATGGGAAGAGTAAATTATTAGCTGAACAATATATTTTATCTAAAAAAATACCAATTGGGAAGAGGGTTTATATACTCAGACCATGTATGATTCATGGACCAGGTAATAAAGGGAACTTAAATATTTTATTTAAACTAGTTTCTAAAGTTTTTTTTTGGCCGCTGGGTGCTTTTACTAATAAACGCTCATTTTGTAGTATTGATAATCTTTTATTTGTAATAAATGAATTGATTGAAAGAGAAGATATTCCCTCTGGTGTATACAATGTTAGTGATGATGAGGCAATTTCTACAAATGAAATTATTTCATTAATTGCTCAGTCCAAAAACAAGAAAATTAGAATGTTAAATATATCTAAAAGGTTAATACTAATAATCTCAAAATTAGGAGACAAACTCAACTTGCCATTAAACTCCGAGAGACTTCAAAAATTAACAGAATCGTATTTAGTAAGTAACTTAAAAATAAGAGATGTAATTGGAAAACCCTTTCCAATAAAATGCAAACAGGGTCTATTAAAAACATTTAAATCATTTAATTAAAAAATTAATTTCTAATGGTAAAAAGAAACATTTTATGAAAAATTTAAAAAATTATGAAATTAAAAACTGTAAATTATAATAAGCTCAACTTTAGTTTAGATTTTCCTAAAATTAAAGTCAGTCTCAATAGTGTACTTGTAATTGGGGGAGCAGGATCAATTGGGTCTAATTATATAAAACAACTTCTAAATTTCAAACCTAAAAGAATTATAGTTGTAGATATAAATGAAAATGGTTTAACTGAATTAACTAGAGATCTTAGAAGTTCTAGTTTGTTAGATTACAAGCCAGTATATATTACTTATCCTGTAAATTTATTAAGTGATACGTTTGATAAAATATTTAATTTAGAGAATTGGGATGTCGTAGCTAATTTTTCAGCCCACAAACATGTGCGTTCTGAAAAAGATAAAATCTCTGTTGAAGCTTTGATTAAAAACAATGTATTTGGAGCCATAAAATTGTTAAATCTTTGCTCTAAAAAACCTCCCAAATATTTTTTCAGTGTATCTACTGACAAGGCAGCAAATCCTGTTAATGTTATGGGCGCATCAAAAAGTTTGATGGAAAAATTAATCTTGTCAAAAAAGAAAGAGTTCAGAGTTTCGACTGCTAGATTTGCTAATGTAGCCTTTTCAAATGGTAGTTTATTAGATGGTTTTATCTATAGACTTCAAAAACAACAACCACTTTCTTGTCCCTCTGATATTAAGCGTTTTTTTGTTACTCCTGAGCAGTCTGGTCAAATTTGTTTACTCGCTACTTTTCTTGGTGAAACGGGAAATATCTTTTTCCCAAAACTAGATTTTCATAAAGACCAGATATATTTTAAAGAAATAGCTTTAGATTTTTTGAAACAAAATAATCTCGAGCCAAAATTAGTCCTATCAGAAAAAGAGGCCAAAAAATTTGATTTTAATAACAATTCTAATAAATACCCAATTTATTTTTTTAAAACAGATACATCTGGTGAAAAAACTTATGAGGAGTTTTATACTGATGATGAAGAATTTAAGTTGGATACTTATTATTCACTTGGATACATTAACTCACAAGACGTTACAATTTCTTTTGATAAAGTAAAAATTGACTTTGAAAGTGTTTTTTCTAATCCAAAATGTGAAAAATCTGACATATTGAAAATTATTAATAAATATGTTCCAAATTTCAGGCATATTGAAACTGGTAAACACTTAGACCAAAAAATGTAAATTATGTATAAATTTTTTAAACGTTTGTTAGATTTAGTACTAAGTTCTTTAGCCCTTGTTACCCTGCTTCCTATTTTTATTCCAATTATAGTTATTTTAAAATTTACAGCTGAAGGCGAAGTATTTTATTTTCAAGAAAGAATAGGAATAAATAACTCTAAATTTCATATATGGAAGTTTGCAACAATGCTTAAAAATTCAATGAATATGGGATCTAAAAGTATAACACTTCAAAATGATTTCAGGGTTACTAAAATAGGTAAGTTCTTACGAAAAACTAAAATTAATGAACTTCCTCAAATAATTAATATTTTAAAAGGAGATATCAGTATAGTGGGCCCCAGACCATTAGTAACAAAAACTTTTAAGGCTTATAATGATGAAGTACAATCAAAAATATATAATGTAAAACCTGGACTTACAGGAATAGGATCCATCATATTTAGAGATGAAGAATCTATTATTTCAGCGGTTACTAATGAAGATCCCCATCATTTTTACAAACGTGTTATTGCTCCTTACAAGGGAGAACTTGAAATGTGGTATCAAGATCATTGCTCTTTATATTTAGATTTACAACTGATCTTTATGACTGCTTATGTAATATTATTTCCTGAAACCAGGATTTATGAAAAATGGTTTTCAAATTTACCTAGGCGACAGTTTTAGTATTGAAAATATATTATAAATTATTAAATAACTATGATTATAATAAAAATTATAAAAAGTTAAATGAATATTCAATTAAGTAATAAAACGATTCTAGTTACTGGTGGTGCCGGGTTTATTGGTTCAAACTTATGTGAAGAACTTTTGAGATTGGGAAATAAAGTTTTTTGTTTTGATAATTTTTCAACAGGTAACAGAAAAAATATAAATCAATTATTAAACAATTCCAATTTTACTCTTATCGAAGGTGATATTAGGAATTTTGATGAATGTTTGAAAGCTAGTAAAGGTGTGGATTATGTTTTGCATCAAGCTGCAATTGGATCAGTACCAAGATCGATTGAAAATCCAATTACATCAAATGATGTAAATGTAAGTGGTTTTTTAAATATGCTTGTAGCTGCTAGAAATAATGGAGTTAAAAGATTTATTTATGCAGCAAGTTCATCAACTTATGGTGACTCTGAAGCTATGCCAAAAGTTGAGAACAACATTGGAAAACCACTATCGCCTTATGCTATTACTAAATATGTAAATGAATTGTACGCTGATGTTTTTTCAAAAACATATAGTATTGAGGTAATAGGACTTAGATACTTTAATGTTTTTGGAAGGAAGCAAGACCCAAATGGTCCTTATGCAGCAGTAATTCCAATATTTGTAAGTCAACTCATCAGAGGGCAATCGCCTGTGATTAATGGTGATGGAAATTACTCACGAGACTTTACATACATTGATGACGTTATACAAGCAAATTTATTGAGTATTACCTCAACTAATGAAAAAGCAATTAACACAGTATATAATGTAGCTTATGGTGATCGTAATACATTGAATGATTTAGTTAGGTATCTCAAAAAGTATTTATCTGATTTTGATTCTAATATCTCAAATATTGAGGTTATATATGGACCAAATAGAGCGGGGGATATTCCTCATTCTCATGCATGTATTGATAAAGCAAAAAAACATTTAAATTATGACCCACAGTTTTCACTTCAAAAAGGTTTGAAAGAAGCAGTGAAATGGTATTGGAAAAATTTATAAATAAATATGGGAAAAAATAAAATAGCAATCATAGGTTTAGGATATGTTGGTTTGCCATTAGCAAGACTTTTTGCAACCAAATACTCTGTAGTTGGTTTTGATATCAATACAGAAAGAATATCAGAGTTAATGTCTGGTATTGATTCAACCTTGGAGGTTGAAAATGAAATATTACGCTCTGTATTGATTAATGAAAACTCTGAATCAAATGGACTTTACTGTACAAATCAATTGGATAGCATTAAGGATTGTAATTACTATATCATCACTGTGCCAACACCTGTTGATAAAAATAATAGACCTGTTTTAACCCCACTCTTTAAAGCAAGCGAGGCGGTAGGTAAAGTATTAAAAAAAGGCGATGTAGTTATATACGAATCAACAGTATACCCAGGAGCAACTGAAGAGGATTGCGTTCCAGTTTTAGAAAAATTTTCTGGACTTAAATTCAATGAAGATTTTTATGCTGGCTACTCTCCTGAGAGAATTAATCCAGGTGATAAAGATCATACAGTCGAAAAAATACTAAAGGTAACCTCTGGATCAACTCCTCAAATTGGAGAAAAGGTGAATGACTTATATAAATCTGTAATTACAGCAGGTACCCATTTGGCACCAACAATAAAAGTTGCTGAAGCATCTAAAGTAATAGAGAATTCTCAAAGAGATATTAATATTGCTTTTGTTAATGAGTTAGCTAAGATATTTAATCTTTTAGATATTAATACAGATGATGTATTGAAAGCAGCTGCAACAAAATGGAATTTTCTACCTTTTAAACCTGGTTTAGTAGGTGGGCATTGTATTGGTGTTGACCCCTATTATTTAGCTCAGAAGGCTCAAGAAGTTGGTTACAATCCAGAAATTATTCTTGCAGGAAGACGTATTAATGATAGTATGGGAGAACATATAGCATCACAAGTAGTAAAGTTGATGATTAAAAAAGATATACGAATTAATAAATCTAATGTTTTAATTTTGGGTATTACATTCAAGGAAAATTGTCCAGATGTTCGTAACACAAAAGTAACGGATGTTATTTCAAATCTCAAAGAATATGGTCTGGATATTACTATCTATGATCCTTGGGCAAATTCAGATGAAGTATTGCATGAGTATAATCTTAAATCAACAAAATATTTACCCAAGCAGAAATTTGATGCTATCATACTAACTGTAGCACATAACGAGTTTAAGGATTTAGATATAGAGTCTTTGAGTAATCAAAATTGTGTTATATATGATGTTAAAAACTTTTTATCTGATCATATTAAAGATAAAAGTTTATAAGGATTATTGTAAATATGTGGATATTATTAGATAAATCAAATGATGAAATTATCTTATTTACATAAATTAAATATATTGTATGTTACTGGAAAAAAATCTTTTGAATTTTCTGGAGCAAAAGATTACATTGTTAATAATATTTCTAATGGTAATTCAATAAGTATATTTAATGATTTTTCAGCTAACCCAAAATTTGATGATGTTAAAAAAGGAGTTAGGTTTTTTAAAAAAGGTAATTATAATTGTATAGTTGCTATTGGTGGAGGTAGTGTTATTGATATGGGTAAACTTATCGCATTTTATGCAGAAAATGGAATTGATGATTTTTATACAAGTGTAAGTGAACCCTTTATTGTTTCATGCCCCGTTGTAGCCATCCCAACTACTGCAGGATCAGGAAGTGAAGAGACTCACTTTGCAGTCATTTACAATGAAGGTGTAAAACATTCAGTTGCACACCCCTCTATAAAACCCAAATACAAAATTTTAATTCCTGATTTGGCATTTAATTGTCCAAAAAAACAAAAGTTAACTTCAGCATTAGATGCTTTTTGTCAGTCCATCGAAAGTTATTGGAGTCAAGGAGCTACAGAAGAGTCACAAAAATATTCCTTAAAAGCATTAACACTTTTAAAAGAAAATCTAGAAAATGGAATAATTAAAAATGACTTTAATGCATTTAAAAAAATTGTACAAGCTTCGAATTATGCAGGAAAAGCTATTAATATTTCAAAAACAACAGCATGCCATGCATTGTCTTATTATTTCACTTCCAAATTTGATATACCACATGGTCAATCTGTTGCTATTATAATGCCTTATGTATTTGAATATCATTATAAAAATATGCCAAATTCAAGTACAATGAATACGCTGATAAAATTATTAGATTTTAAAACAAATGATTTTGCTCTCGAATTTAAAAAATACTACAATAAAATAGGTTTTGAAGATGATTTTACAAGCCTAGGAATTGATTTAAAATTACACTTAGATAACTTAGTTAAAAATGTAAATCAAGAAAGATTAAAAAATAATCCAATTAAAATCAACATACATAAATTATTTATAAAATGATAAAAAAAGTTTATTGCGCAATGAGTGCTGATATTATACATGTCGGACATTTGAACATAATTAAAGAGGCAGCTAAATTAGGAGATTTAACTGTTGGTGTTTTAACTGATGAGGCTATTGCATCATATAAAAGATTACCAACTCTTAATTACGAAAATAGAAGTGAAACAGTTTCTTCAATTAAAGGAGTAAAGGAGGTAATTCCTCAGCATACTTTAGACTACTCGGATAACTTAAAGTTATTAAAGCCAGATTTTGTAGTCCATGGTGATGACTGGAAGACTGGAATTCAGTCCACTGTCAGAAAAAAAGTTATTGATACTATTAAAGAATGGGGAGGAAAACTTATTGAACCCTCATATACAGGCGGTATTTCTTCAACAATGATAAATGATAATTTAAAAAGTATTGGAACTACTCCAAATGTTAGATTAGGTAGATTAAGAAGATTAATTGAGGCTAAGAAATTAGTAAGAATACTTGAGTCTCATAGTGGTTTAACAGGGCTGATTATAGAAAAAACTTTTTATGATAACAATGGTATTAAAGAAGAATTTGATGGAATGTGGTCTAGTTCTTTGACAGATTCAACTTCAAAGGGAAAACCAGATATCGAACAAGTAGATCTCACGACAAGGTTACAAGGAATTAACGATATGCTAGAATGTACAACTAAGCCAATGATTTATGATGGTGATACTGGAGGAAAACCAGAGCATTTTCAGTATACAGTCAGAACTCTTGAGCGACTGGGAATTTCTGCAGTAATCATTGAAGATAAAACTGGCTTGAAGAAAAATTCATTGTTTGGAACTTCTGTTCCTCAAACCAGAGATACAATTGAAGATTTTTCTTATAAAATAAGAACTGGTAAAAATTCCCAGATAACAGAGGAATTTATGATAATTGCTAGAATTGAGAGTTTTATTCTTGGCGATACTCTCGAGGATGCAATTGAAAGAGCACATGCATACACAGATGCAGGAGCAGATGGAATAATGATTCACAGTAAAAATAAAAGTGGAGAGGATATAAAATCATTTTGTGTTGAATTTAGAAAAATAAATAAAACAACTCCAATAGTTGTTGTTCCTTCATCTTACAATCATATCAAGGAGGAGGAGTTAATTTCTTGGGGAGCCAATATTGTAATTTATGCTAATCACTTACTCAGAGCTTCTTTTCCATCCATGCAAAATGTAGCTAAAACAATACTTAAGAATAAAAGGACTATTGAATTAGATGATACTTGCATGTCAATTAAAGATATTTTAGAATTAATTCCTGGAACAAAGTAAGATGATAAAACCTGAAGATTTTTATAAAGAGTTTAAGAAAAATAATGTTAACTTTTATACTGGAGTGCCTGATTCTTTGTTAAAAGAATTTTGTGCTTACATAACTTCAAATTCAAGTCAATCTAATCATATAATTAATACTAATGAAGGCTCGGCAGTTGCAATGGCTATGGGTAAATATATGGCTACTGGAGAAATACCTGTTGTTTATATGCAAAATAGTGGTTTAGGAAATATAATCAATCCTATTTTATCTCTTGCAGATGAAAAAGTATATAGTATTCCTATGATATTAATAATTGGATGGAGAGGTGAGCCAGGTTTCAAAGATGAGCCACAGCATATTAAGCAGGGTGAAATTACACTTGAACTACTTGATGTAATGGGCATTGAATATGAAATAATTGATAAAAACACTACTAATATTAATAGTGTAGTTAAAAAAGTTGTTAATAAGACAAAAAAATATTCAAGTCCGACTGCTATATTGGTAAGAAAAGGAACATTTGCTCCTTACAAGCTAAAATTAAAAGATGAAATTTACGATTGGAACAGAGAAGATGCAATTAATACTCTATTGAATTATGTAAAGGATGACTTTGTTGTATCTACTACTGGTAAAGCATCACGTGAAGTATTTGAGGCACGTGAATCAAGAAATGAAGCTCATGGAAGAGATTTTCTTACTGTTGGAGGTATGGGGCATGCATCTCAAATTGCATGTGGGATATCTATGAGTATTGATAAAAGAGTTTGGTGTTTTGATGGTGATGGAGCCGCATTAATGCATTTAGGAGCCAACGGAATATCAGCAATCCATGCTAATAGTAATTTTATTCATGTATTATTAAACAATTTTACTCATGATTCTGTTGGAGGTCAGCCAACAATCGCTAATCAAATCGATTTTCCGAAGATATTTTTGAATTTAGGTTATAAAAAAATATACAGTGTTAAATCAAAATATGAATTAGAAACCTTATTAAATCAAAATCCTTTAAAAGGGCCAATTTTAATTGAAGTAAAAATTAATTCAGGTGCAAGAAAAGATTTGGGAAGACCGACAACAACTCCATTAGAAAATAAATTAAAATTTATCAATAATTTAAAAAAAGATATTTAAAAATCGAAAACGGGTATTATTTCAAGTATTCCCTAATTTATCAATTTGATGTTAAATAATATTTCCTTACAAACCTTAACGGTTTTTTTAATGTCTTTTTTGCAGCTTATTTCTATAGTGATTCTTGCAAGATTGTTGAGTCCTTTAATTTTTGGTCAATTAGCTGCAGCATCTGTCGTTCTTGCATTAGCAACAATGTTTTCTGAAATTGGTATTGGTTCTGCAATTGTCCAAAGAAAAAAAATTAGTTTAGAATTTATAAATACATCATTGATTTTAGCGGCTATACTTTTCTTTAGCTTATCTGTTTTGATTTTTTTTTCAGCACCTTACATTGCAGATTATAATAATGATAAATCTCTTACAACTGTAATTAGATATCTTAGTATACCATTTGTTTTTAATGGTTTGTCTAGTATACCTAAAGGATTGTTGTTGAGGAATTTAGAATATAAAAAATTACTTTACGTATCTGTTATTCCTTTTTTGATATTCATTAACTTATTGGCAACAATATTAGCACTATATGAATTTGGTATTTGGTCTTTAGTAATAGGTCAGATTCTTAATGGTGTTTTCATTTTTATTATTTCAATGTATTATTCAAAAATTAAAATTAAACCTAGTTTTAATTATAGTAATGTGAAAGATTTAATACATTTTGGAGGAGGAATTACACTTTCAAGATTTTTTAATTACTTTACCGTAGCTGGAGATAAGGTAATTCTAGGTAATACTATTAGCTTAGATTTCCTTGGGATTTTTGAAAGGTTATATAAAATATCTACATTAATTTCATCACAAATAGGAACTATTTTTGACAATATCATATTCCCAATTTTTTCAAGAAAACAAGATGATTATAAAGATAGTATCAAGCTTTACTACAAAACAATTGAGTTGTCATCAATTATTGGATTAATTCTTAGTCTTACACTCCCACTTTTTGGTTACGAATTAACTTTACTAATACTTGGAGATCAGTGGATTTCTTACTCATATTTGCTTCAACTTTTACTATTACTTCCATTTACAAGATTATTAACAAGAGTCGGTGATGCAATACTAAGATCACATGCCATGGTTTATCAATCGGCTTTAGTTAAATTTTTTTCAGCCGTATTTACATTGGTTGGTTTATATATTGCTAGTCAGTATGAGTTCTATTGGCTCCCAATTGTTTATTTTAGCTCTAGTTTATTTACATTAACAGTATTGCATATATTTATTAGCTATAAAATTAAGAGTAGTCTGTTAACGTTTTTTTTAATTATTATAAAAAATATTTTTTCAATATCAATAATTGTTTTTCCAATTTGGATTTTTATTTTCATCTTTCAAGACAATCTAAGCTCTAATATCATGTTTTTTGTCAAAATTATTTATTTTACGATTCTAGGATACATAATATTTAAAAATCCAATTTTGTTAGGTAAGAGCTTTAATGACACTATCAAATTATTAATAAAGTAAAATGAGTATTAAAAATTTAGATCTACAATTAAATATGATTTGTAGCTTACTAAATGAACATAAAATAGAATACTGTATAGATTCAGGTACACTTTTAGGACTTATTCGGGAAGAAAAGTTACTAGGACATGATCTTGATATTGATATTTCAATACATGAGAGTCAACAAATGAAACTAATAGAATTAATGTTCCAGCTTAAAAAAAATGGTTATAAATGTAGAATTCTTAGTTTTTATGGAAAAAAATATAAATATAAATTTTGGATTTCTACTGAAAAAAGAGTAATCGACATAAATATATTTAGGGAAACTGTAGATAAAAAATACTATATATGTCCACAACCATTTCCTGTAATTAAAAATGAAAACTTTCTTTTCAGAAATTTTAGAAAACTAATCAGAGTATCTTTTGGGGTTATGAAAACTATGTTTAGTGAATTTGATTTAAATAATTTTCCTTGGAAAATTGGCACTTATCATAGAACATGGAAAATACCTGCAGAATATTTTAGTTGTTTTAAAATTCTTAGTAACGATATCTACATACCCGCTAATGCAACAAGATATTTAGAATTTAGATATGGTAATTGGAAAGTTCCAAACAGCAATTGGAATTTTAGAACTGATGATAATGGTTTGTCAGAAAAATCACCTGATTCTTTTAAATGTTTTTGATTTATGAAGAAAAGATACTATCAAATAAGAACTTACATCAACATTATTAGGAAGGACATAAAGGATAAATTTCCTATGCCTATTTTAAAAAAAATAAAACTTTGGAGAAAGGGTTTTTTAGCTGAAAAATATACATTATACCAGTTTGATAAAAATGATTCCAAAAAATATTTCAGTGATTATCATGCATCTATTTCACGAAACATTAATGAGCCGTTTAATGATTTACTAACAAATAAATTAGTTTTTTCTGAAATAGTTGGTAAAGTGTTAAAAGTTCCAAAAACATATGGTTGGATTTTTAATGGAATATATTATCCTAAAGACGAATCTAATATTGAAAATTTATTATTAAAAAATAAAAAAATTGTGATTAAAGCTGTTAATGGAGGTGGAGGCAAAGATGTTTTTATTATCAATAAAGAAAGTGACAATAATTTCATAATTAATAACAACAAAAAATATCAGAAAGAAGAACTACTAAGATTCATATTTAAACTAAATAATTTCATTGTTACTGAGTTTATAAAACCTGGTCTTTTTTCTGAATCGCTAAATAAGGGTACTGTAAATACAATGAGAATAATTACACTTATTGATCCTAAAACTAACAAACCTTTTATAGCTAGGGCAGTTCAAAGGATTGGTGTGAAATCATCTGCACCTATGGATAATTTTACCAAAGGTGGTTTAAGTGCCTCAATTGATTTACAAACTGGTCTTATCGGCGACGCTACATCCCACCCCAAAAATCTTACGCATGTTAGGCACAGTTCTCATCCTGATACTGGATTTAAATTCGAAGGACTAGTTATACCTAACTGGAATAATATAAAAAATGAAATATTGCGTGGAGTGGGTAAGCTACCTATGTTGAAGTGTGTAGGATGGGATTTTTTATTAAGCGATAAAGGACTAGTTGCTATAGAAGGTAATCACCATCCAGATCCAGATGTTTTGCAAGGACATGGTCCTATTTTGTCAGACAAAAGAATATATAACTTTTATAAATATTATAATATAATATAACCTAAAACTTAAAATTATGAGTGCATTTAAAAACAAAAACATTAATTATAAATTACTTGAAGCGTTTCCTGGAAAAGATCTTTTAGTAGCTTTATTAAAAAAATATTTTAGAGGTCTAAAATATAAGTTTGGATTTTCAAAGAAAAAAGACTTCGGATATGAAAGAGCAGTTAATTATAATGGTCTTGTTGTATTTGATAGACCTGAATTTCACGGTGAGGGCATAACAATTGGACAAGATTATGTGAGAGCTCTTTTAGAATTAGGATTTAAAAGATGTGAAAATATATTTGAATTTTGTTCAGGTCCGGGATATATTGGGTATTCACTATTAGCCCAAGGATTTTGTGAAAAACTAACCTTGGCAGATATCAATCCATTAGCTTTGGAAATGACTAGAAAAACTGCTAAGTATAATAATATAGAACATTTAGTTAATATCTATGAGTCAGATGTTTTTGATAATATACCTGAAACTGAAAAATGGGATTTAGTTGTAAGTAACCCACCTCATTTTCCGTTAGAAATGAAAATGGGAAATACTGAAGTAGGGGAAGTTAATCTTAAAGCTTATGACGAAGGTTGGGAACTTCACAAAAAATTTTATAGAGATTTGAAAAAACATATCAAACCTGGTGGTCATGTTGTAATTCAAGAGAATACACAAGGAGGAATGGATTTAGAAACTTTTAGACCAATGATTGAAGAGAATGGTGGTAAGATCATAGACTGGGTTCAGAGTAAAGATATTACAGGAAAAACAAACCCAATGTATTATTTAGTCAGTCAGTGGTAATAAGATAACCATGTGTGGATTTACAGGCTTTATCAATTTAAAAAATCAACTTTTAAATAGTCGTGTGCTTAAAGCAATGACTGACTTACAGCAACATCGAGGTCCTGATGACCAAGGTATGGTTGGCTTTTCTTTGTTCAAGAATCCTAAAGTTGATATTATTGATAATAAAATATCTGAATTTAATAACCTTCACTGTGGAATTGGTTTTAACAGACTTTCGATCTTAGATTTATCAGAAAAAGGACATCAACCCATGATATCGGCCTGTGGAAATTATATTCTGGCATACAATGGGGAAACGTATAATGCATTAACGTTCAGAAACGAACTAATTTCAAAAGGTTATCCTATAAAAAGTAAAACAGATACTGAGGTAATTCTCTATCTCTATATTGAATATGGAATAAACAAAACGTTAGACTTACTTAATGGTATGTTTGCATTTATTATAGTCGATTTAAAAAAGAGAAAAACTTTTATAGCTAGAGATCAACTTGGAATCAAACCAATGTACATATACAAAACACCAAGAGTTTTGATGTTTTCCTCAGAAATAAAATCGTTCACAGCGCATCCTGAATTTAAAGCTGAACTCAACGAAAATCATCTCGATGAATATCTGTTGTTTAGATATTGCGCTCACGATCGAACATTATATAAAGATATTAAGCAAGTTCCCCCAGGTCATTATTATGAGATTACTAAAGATAATATAATTATTAAAGAATATTATTCTTATAAAAGTGTTGAAGAAAGGGATATAAATTTAGATGATGCGATCCAATTACTAGACAATACATTTAATAAGAGTATAAAATCTCAGTTAATGAGTGATGTTCTTGTAGGTTGTCAATTATCTGGAGGTATTGATTCTTCATTAGTAACAACATACGCACGTGAGTTTTTTAATGCAAATATGGACACTTTTTCTATTGTCTTCTCACATAAAAAATATTCAGAGGAAGAATTCATCAACTATGTAACCAATCATACTAATTCTGATTCACACAGATATCTGTATTCTAATGAATATGCTTATGAAAATTTTTTTACAGCGACTTGGCATTTGGATCAACCTATAAGTATTCCAAATACATTAGGAATTAAACGTCTTGCCGAACGCGCTAAAGAAAATGTTACGGTTTTATTGAGTGGAGAAGGGGCAGATGAACTATTCGGTGGCTACTCTAGATATCACGATTTATCTTGTCGTTATAACATAAATCTAAAAAGGTACTCTAGATTTCCAATAATTGGAAATAAAATTAAAGGTAAATACATCCTAGAGCAAACTCCAGAAGATTTTTTTATAATGAGTAGTTCTGCAATGAGCATAAAAGACTTCAATAAGTTTAGTTATAGTAATTCTCTAAAAAGTGTTTTATCTCAAAGAAAAGAGTTGTTTCCAAAAAATGGCAATATAATTAAAAGAGCCTCTGCATACGATTTAAAAACCTACATGGTGGATTTATTAAATAGGCAAGACAAGATGACCATGGCACATTCTGTAGAAAATAGAGTGCCTTTTCTGGATAGAAATATGTTGGAGTTAATATTGAGTTTCCCAAGCAGTTTTTTAGTTAAAAAATGTAATGACATAAGACATTTAAATAAACCCAATAGCTATACAAAACATATTTTAAAAGAATTAGCTGTCAAGCGTTTTAATAAGAATTTTGTTTATAGAAAAAAAAGTGGCTTTCCATTGCCTGTAAAAGACTTATTTTTAAAAACTAAAATGAATGAGCTCATTGAAGATCAGTTATTACCTGGAATAAAATCTAGATCTGTATTTGACTATAAGGAAGTTTCCAAAATTTGGAATAAGAAAAACAACAGATTTTCAAAAAGTGATTTAAAGAACTTGTGGATGTTTTTTGCTTTTGAAACTTGGGCACAAACATTTTTAGATTTAAAATATAATGGTTAAAATTATAATTGGAGGTGATATTTGCCCTACTAAAAGAGATGAAGATACTTTTACAAAGGGTCATCCTTCTCAATTGTTTTCAGATATTTTACCTAACATTCAATCCTCTGATTTAGCTATTGCAAATCTCGAAACATGTTTAATTAATTCACCCTCACCAATAAAAAAAAGTGGAGCAGTTTTTGGAAATTCACCCGAAATATTAAATGCTGTAAAAAGTAGTGGTATTAATTTTTTAAACTTAGCCAATAATCATATTTTAGATCATGGGGAAAGCGGATTGAAATGTACTATTGAAGCTTTAAAAAATCATGATTTTAAATATGTGGGAGCTGGTAAGTCAATTGATGAGGCGTCAGAACCATTTACTATTGAAATTAAAGGTAAAACCATTTCAATTTTAAGCTATGCTGAACATGAATTCTCTATAGCAAGTAATGTAAAATCTGGAGCAAATCCTATTGATATTATTGATTTTGTAAATAGAATTCAAGATTTAAAAAATTCTAGTGATTTCGTATTACTCTTATACCACGGAGGAAAAGAAAATTATAATTTACCATCACCTGAACAGCAGAAACTTTGTCGTTTTTTTATAGATCAAGGTGTAAATATGGTAGTTTGTCAACATTCTCATATCGCTGCAGCCTTCGAAAATTATAACAAAGGAAATATTTATTATGGCCAAGGTAATTTTGTTTTTGATCCCTATCCTTTAAAACGAGATTGGTTGTACAAAGGTTTTCTGATAGAGTTAATTATAAATGATGATAATTCAACTAAGACTCAATTAATACCATATGTTCATAATAGTTTTTACAAAGACGAGATTGGTATTAGAAAAATGAATTTTGAAGAATCAGAAATTTTTTTAAATAATATTTTTGAGATTAGTAAAAAAATAATCGATAATCCAAACTATGTAAATGATGAGTGGATTAAACTATCAAAATCTCTTGAAAATACATATCTGAGTGTGCTTAATGGAAATGGCCGGTTAATGCGCAAATTGAATGAAAAAATTCCTTGGCTTAAACTAGTATATCAAAATAAACGAAAATTGGTCTTAAAAAATATTTTAACCTGTGAAACGCACCATGAGATTATCAAAACTATTCTAAGGGAAAAATAATATGAAGGATAAGTTAATTTTAGCATTTAAAAAGTTTATATACTATCATTTAAATGTATTTAATTACAGAGAGAAAAAAGCTGTAGAATCTGTATCAAAGATTACTAAACAAGTAGAGCAAGTTTTTGAAAATTCTAAATATACTGTTGGCATAGTAAAAGAAAAATGGCATCTACATAGTAGTTTTGTTAAAGCTTGCCAAGAATTAAATGTTTCTTATAGGGTTATAGATTTCTTTTCAAAAGACTGGTTATTGCATTTAAAATCTAAAAAAATTGACTTTTTAATGGTACGTCCCTCTGTACAGTACACGCCTTGGAAGGATATGTTTGATAATAGATTAAGGCTTTTACAAAATAATTATGATATACCTATTTTCCCAAATTTGGATGAGTTATGGATTTGGGAAAATAAACTTAGAACTTTAGAATTTTTAAAAATAAATAAATTACCACATACTAAATCATATATATTTTATGAATTAGAAGAAATTTTCGATTTTTCCTCAAAATGTAATTACCCTATTGTCTATAAAGCTAGTAGTGGATCTGGATCCTCTGGTGTAAAGATTTTACATAACTATTCTCAACTAAAAAAAATAGTTAAAAAAGTTTTTAATGATGGTATTAGAAGTTATAGAAAACATAAGCTTGATAAAGAACATGGTTTTTTAATCCTTCAAGATTATTTACCTGATGTTAAAGAATGGAGAATTATAAGAATAGGAGACTATTATTTTGGTTTCGAAAAAGTTATTATTGGTGAATTCCATAGTGGATCACAAAACTTTGATTATGGAATGCCCCCTGATAATTGCCTGGACTTAGCCAAAGAAGTTACTGAAAAGTATAATTTTAAGTATGTAAGCATAGATATTTTTTTAACAAGTGATGGTTTGTGCCTAATTAATGAAATTCAACCTTACTTTGCTCAGAAAGATGATAGAGAGTTACTTCGTATAAATAATGAAACAGGGGCATTATTTTTTAATCAATTTGATAAAAAGTGGAAGTTTGAAAAAGGAAAATTTTGTAAAAATAATATGTCGAATCTGCGAATTAAGGAAATTATTAAACAACTCAATAAGTGAAAATTTTAGTTTTTTTAATTCGATGGGGCTTTCCTTTATTATTAATTACTGATTTATCCTCTGAATTTTTTGAAAGTGTTTTTATTTTAAATATTTCCAGATCTTTAAGAATTATTATTTTACTGTTTTTTATAATTGAAAATATTAGATGTTTCAAATCAATAAAGAGTTTTTATTTTTTTTGGTATTTCTTTTCATTTAATCTAATATTATTTATTTACTTATTAGGTGATAAAATATTTATTGATGGGTTTTGGCTCTATTCAAAAACTTTGTTTTGGACTTTAGGAATTAATGTTCTATATCTATACAATTTAAAAAATATTTTTTCGTTTTATGATTTTCTCAAGGTTATAAAAAAAGTTGTTTTTATTTCGTTTGCTTTCACGCTGCTCTTCTATTTTGGAGGAAGATTAGAATCTGATTACAACGTTGCTGCTTACTTGGTTCTTTTTATGTATCCATTTTTACTATTAAGCTCGAAAGGTTTTACTAAGAATAAATTTTTCATAGTTATTAGTGCTTTATCAATTATTATTACCCTAAAACGAGGAGCAATTCTTGCTTTTTTTGTCTCAACCTTTATATTTTATTTATTTAATACACTATCACATTTTTCATTTAAAAATATTTTTAAATACTCCTTTATTCTAGGGACTATTTTAATTATTACAAATATATTTATTGGATTAAATGAATCTCAAGATTCAGCTAGATTTGAATCCGATCAATTTGATTTATACAATCCAAAAAGTGGTTCTGGGAGAGTAGGTCTCTATACTGGATTATTTTTGGCATGGAGTAATTCTGACAATTTTATCTTTGGACATGGAAACCGACAAGTTTATTTAACGTTTACTGATGGAAATACATATGCACATAGCGATCTTTTTGGTTTTCTTTATAATTTTGGGTTACTAGGTGTTTCTCTAATATTATTTCTCTATTTAAAATTAATTAGATTTTATTACAAGGTGAAAAAATTCAATGAAAGTAATCATTATATAATTTTATCAGTATTGGTTATATTATTACTTATTAATTTATATTCGGGTATGCTGATTGGTTCAACTAATTCAATTTATTTTTTTTCAATTTTAGCTTATTTGCAAATAAAAAATGAAACAAAAAAAAGTACTTATATTAACCAACCCACTTAATCATGAAGGTGGAATTGTAAATTATTACAATTTATTTTTCAAACATTTTAAGTCTGATAAAGTATCAATTTCTCATGGAACTATTGGCTCAAGAGCTTATTTATTTTATTATCCTGTTTTAAAAAGACTATTATATCCATTTTATTATTTATTTGATGTATTTGTATATGTCGTAAAATTGATAGTTGACAAGAGAATTAAAATCATTCAGGTTAGTCCATCATTAATTCCAGTGCCATTAATTAGAGATGGAGTTTTAATTTTATTAGCAAAGCTTTTTGGAAAAAAAGTAGTTATATTTTATAGGGGTTGGAAACTCCCAACTTATAAAATTATACAAAGAAAATTTTATATTAAAAGTTTATTTAATTTGATATTTCAAAAAGATACTTTACAAATTGTTTTAGCCTCATCCTTCAAAAATGATTTACTTGAACTCAACTGTGGAAAACCAATTAATGTTTTAGTAACTACTACAGCAATTGATAAAACAAAAATATTTAAATCCTTTAATAACACTAATTCTAAAATTATTAAGGTCTTATTTCTTGGAAGAATTCAAAATCTTAAAGGAATAGAAGAATTGATTGATGCTATTATTTTGCTTAAAAAATATAGACAATTAAATAAATTTAATTTTTCTATTGTGGGTCATGAAAATAAAACAGGGTATATAAAAAGGCTAAAAGAAAAATTAAAAAAGTGTAATGTACCTTTAGATAATATTTCATTTTTAGGAAGAGTAACTGGTAAAGATAAATTTGAACTTTATGCAAATCATGATGTATATACTCTTCCATCATATACTGAAGGTTGTCCAAATAGTTTACTGGAAGCATTGGCTTCAGGATTATTTTGTATAACAACGCGAGTTGGAGCACTTTCAGACTTAATCATTCCTAAAGTCAATGGTTTATTTGTTAATGTAAAAGACAGCAATGAATTACACAAAGCTTTACAATATTGTTTGAATAATAAAAGCTATAATAAAAATAGAGAAGCGAATATAAAACGCTACTCTGATGAATTTGATATCATTAACATAATAAATTTGTTTGAAAATAAATACATTGATTTAATTGAGAAATACTAAACTATATTTAATTGGGCCAACAGAATCGATCTTGACAAAACGAGGGAATAGATTTCCCAATCTTGCAAATTTTTTTGACAGTAATGGATATGAAATAATTTATTACACATCCAATTTTTATCATGCTGAAAAAAGGTTTTTTTCTAAAAAAGAGATAAATCAAGTAACCAAAAATCTGAATTATAAACTAGAGGTTTTGAATGTTCTAGGATATTATTCAAATGTATCCGCAAGGCGAGTCATATCAAACTTTATGTTTTCAATCTTTTTGTTTTTTAAATTACTTTTTAAAATTTCAAAGTATGATAAAATCATATTACCGTCACGTCCAGTAGAACTTATATTTTTTATTGCAATTCTTAAGAAATTTAGAGGTTGTAAAATTTATCTAGATATTCAAGACATTTGGCCAGATGCCTTACAAATTGAAAGTAAAATAAAGAAAAAAATTTTTGAATTTTATTGTTATATTTTTTTGAAACCATCACTTAGATACTATACAAGTACTTTTCATGTAGCACCTTCATTTAAATTTTGGCTTAAACGATATGCAAGTAAAACTCCCTCTATTTTTGTTCCTTTAGGTTGGGAAAATGAGAGATGGTCAAATGTTAAATCAACAGATCACAAGGAACATAATATTATTAAAATGGTATGTGTTGCTCAATTACAACATCAAATTGATGTTATACCCATATTAAAAGTATTAAAAAATAATCATAAACTTCATCTAACAATACTTGGGGAAGATGGATCTGGAGAAAGATATGAAGAAGTTATTAGTTATATAAATAGCCATAATATTCAAAATATTAATATTGTAGGAAAAATTGAACGTCATGAAATGATAAAATATTTAGAAGATAAAAGCATTGGTATTTCACCAATGATTACATCATCTATTCCAAATAAAATTTTTGATTATATCGCTGCAAAATTACCTGTTATTGTACTTGGTGAAAATGATAGTTCAAATTTCGTATGTGATAATAATATTGGCTGGCGTTGTAGTTTTAATTCTAAAGATTTAGATGATCTATTAAAAAAACTTAATACTATAGATATTCAATCAAAAAAAAATCAAGTTATTTTAGTACGAGATAAATTTTCAAGAGATATTTTACATCAAAAAATTAATAAAATAATAGGATAATGAAGCAATTAACACAAAAACTAGGTTCTGGTGATATGATTATTCAAAATGTTCCATATCCACAATTAGGAAAAGGTATGGTGATAGTTAAAAATCATTACTCAATAATAAGTGCTGGCACGGAGGGGTCTACTGTTGTAGCTGCTCGTAAATCTTTAGTTGGTAAGGCTAAAGATCGGCCGCAACAAGTTAAACAAGTGATAGAAACCTTAAAAAAACAAGGTCCAATACAGACTTACAGAGCAGTAATGAAAAAGTTAGACGCCTATTCACCTCTAGGTTACAGTTCAGCTGGTGAAGTTATTGAAGTAGGAGAAGGTGTAGCTGAATTTAAAGTTGGTGACAAAGTCGCTTGTGCGGGAGTTGGTTATGCTAACCATGCAGAAATTATTTCTGTACCAATCAATTTATGTGTAAAGTTAGATAAGGGATCAAACTTAAAAAATGCAGCATATAATACACTTGGAGCTATCTCCATGCAGGGAGTACGACAAGCCGATATGCGATTGGGCGAGTCTTGTGTAGTTATAGGATTAGGACTTTTAGGTCAATTATCAGCTCTAATTTTAAAAGCATCTGGTGTTACAGTCATAGGTGTAGATGTATCTGAAGATGCGGTAAAACAATCAATAGACAACAAAGTAGTCGATTTAGGATTAATAAGAAATGCAGCGGGTATTGAAGAACAAATTAAAAATTCGACAAATGGGCATGGGGTTGATACAGTTATAATTGCAGCTGCAACAACAAGTTTAGATCCTATCAATTTTGCAGGTGCTGTTACGCGAAAGAAAGGAAAAGTAGTAGTTTTAGGTGCGGTACCAACAGGTTTTGAGCGTGACCCCTTTTGGTATCGTAAAGAACTAGAACTTAAAATGGCCTGTTCATATGGTCCTGGGCGTTACGATTTAAACTATGAAGAAAAGGGTATTGATTATCCTCTTCCTTATGTACGTTGGACAGAAAAACGAAACATGGAAGCTTTTCAAAATCTAATCAGCTCAGGTAAAATAAATATTGATTATTTAACTACTCACGAGTTTGAGTTTGATAATGCAAAAGCTGCTTTTGATTTAGTAGTTTCTAAAACTGAACCTTTTAAAGGAATTGCTCTAAAATACAATACGGAAAAAGTAGCTAATAAGGATAAAATTGTTACAGGAAAAATAGAGAAATTAAGTAAAATAAATATATCATTTATTGGTGCAGGAAGTTATGCACAAGGGAATTTATTGCCGAACATACCAGTAACCAATGATGTTAGGCGTATTGGTGTGTTAACCAATACTGGAACAACTTCTAAGCGTATTTCTGAAAAATTTAAGTTTCAGTTTTGTGCAACAAAAGAAGAGGATATTTTTGATAACTCAACTAATACTGTTTTTATTGCAACACGTCATGATTCACATGGGTCTTACGTTTTGAAATGTTTAAACGCCAACAAAAATGTATTTGTTGAGAAGCCTTTATGTCTTTTAGAGTCTGATTTACACAAAATTTCAAAAATACAAGCTAAAGCTAAAAAAGCAGTTATGGTAGGTTTTAACAGACGCTTTTCTCCACTAACTAAAAAACTAAAATTAGCTGTAGGTAACAATCCAATGACGATGTTGTATCGGATTAATGCTGGAGCAATTCCAAATGATAACTGGATTCAGGATTTGGAAATAGGAGGTGGACGAGTACTAGGTGAAGTTTGTCACTTTATTGATTATCTAACCTATCTTAACGGAAGTTTACCGGTCAAAGTAGCTGCTTCAGCACTTCCGGATTCTAATAAATTAAATGATACATTAAATATTTTAATTCAATTTCAGAATGGTTCATCTGGTATTGTAGCGTATTATGCTAACGGATCTAAATCTATGACAAAAGAATATATAGAAGTTTTTTCTTCAGGTATTTCAGCAACTTTAAATGACTTCAAAGAACTTAATATTTTTGGAAAAACAAAGAAAAAAAAGACAAAATTATTTAATCAAAATAAAGGACAAAGAGAAATGTTAGAGGCTTTTGTTAACGGGTTACTAAAAAACGGACAATCTCCAATAGCATTTGAGGAAATTGTTGCTGTTACCAAAGCATCATTTAAAGTTCTAGAATCAATAAAATATGCAGGTAAGCAAATTGAGATCTAAAATAGTATTAAGTTTTTTGAAGCTTAAAACCTATTGCGAAGTTGAAAATTTTAAAGGTTGGGATCCCTATGATGGATTAAACTCCAAGGTTTTTCAGTCTTTACCTTTGAAACATTGGGATTTAGCTAGACTCGCCTGGATTCAAGCTTTTAAAAGAAGCCCTATTAATTTTAGAAGATTACTATTAGTTCCTAAACAATACAACGCTAAAGGAATTGGATTATTTTTGTCAGGTTATTGCAATCTGTATTACTTGGCCTTAAATGGTGAAACTGCCTTTGGCACTAAAGAGGAAATATTATCAAAAATAAATGAGCTAGCAAATTTATTAAACAAACTTAAAAATATAAATTTTTCGGGAGCCTGTTGGGGCTATAATTTTCCATGGCAAGCACGTCGTTTATTTTTATTTCCAAAAGATACACCAACAGTAGTAGCAACTTCTTTTTGTGTTGAAGCTTTATTTAAAGCTTATGAGATAACTAAAAATGAAGATTTCAAAAATTTAGCATTATCTGCAGCAAATTTTATCATGAATGATTTAAATAGAACTCCGCATCATTCTGGTTTTTTGTTTTCATACAGCCCCTATGAGGGAAATGATACCGTTTACAATGCTTCATTATTAGGCGCTAAAACTTTAAGTTTATGTTATAAATATTCTGATAAAAAAATTTATAAAGAAACTGCTTTAAAAGCTATAAATGCGGCATGTGATGGACAAGAAATTGATGGATCTTGGATATATGGTTTATTAAGGGTTCAATCATGGAAAGATAGTTATCACACAGGCTATAATTTAGATGCTATTAGGATGTATCAAGAATGTACGGGTGATAACCGGTTTGATGAGAATATTAAAAAGGGCTTTAATTTTTATATTCAAAATTTTTTTAAAAAAAATGGCACTCCAAAATATTATCACAATAAAACATACCCCATTGACATTCATAGCCCTGGACAATTATTTGTTACTTTATCAAAATTGAATATTTACAAGCTAAATAAAACTACTGCAAATAAAGTGATGGATTGGACTTGTAAAAATATGCAATCTAAAAAGGGTTACTTTTATTATCAATTAAAAAACTTTATTAGTTCAAAAATATCTTATATGAGATGGTCCAATGCATTTATGTTTAACGCTTTAACCTATTACTTTATAGAAGAATCAAAATTATAAAAGATGAATCATATCACAATTATTGCTGGAGCCAGGCCAAATTTTATGAAAATAGCGCCAATAATTCATGAAATTAAAAAAAGGAATTCGGAAGGAGTTGACATTGATTTTTCATTAGTCCACACTGGTCAACACTATGATAAAAAAATGTCTGGTGATTTTTTCAAACAGTTAAATATCCCTGAGCCAGATATCAATTTAAATGTAGGTAGTGGTTCTCAAGCGGAACAGACTGCTGCTATTATGATAGGTATTGAGAACTATCTTATTAATAATTATACTGATTTGGTTTTAGTAGTGGGAGATGTAACTTCCACTATGGCATGTGCAATTACTGCTCAAAAATTAAAAATTAAGGTAGCACATGTTGAGGCAGGTATAAGGTCAGATGATTGGTCTATGCCTGAGGAAATTAATAGATTATTGACAGATAGTATATCAAACTATTTTTTTACAACATCAGATTTAGCTAATTCTAATTTAAAAAAATCTGGAATACAAGAAAATAGAATTTTTTTTGTTGGTAATACCATGATTGACACACTTTTGAAAAATGAAAGCAAGTTTTTTGAGCCTGAAATATGGACTAGTATGAATTTAAAAAAAAATAAATATATAGTAATAACCCTACACAGGCCATCAAATGTCGATCAGCAAAATACACTTAAACAGCTTATAAACGAAATTATTAAAAGATCTGAAAATTTACCGTTGATTTTTCCAGTTCATCCGAGAACCAAAAAGATTATTGAGGATTTAGGTATCAGTCATCCAAGACTTAATTTGGTAAATCCAATGTCTTATTTGGAATTTAATTATATAGTAAAAAATTCGTTTGCTGTTATTACTGATTCAGGTGGAATTACAGAAGAAACGACAGTAATGGGAATTCCATGTCTTACAATAAGGGATAACACCGAAAGACCTGAAACCATTTCTATTGGAACAAATGTATTAGTTGGAACTGATCCTAGAAATTTAAAATCTTACATGGATAAGCTACTTCTTGGAGAATGGAAAAAAGGTAATATTCCACCTTTGTGGGATGGTAAAACTTCAAAAAGAATAGTTGATTTATTAATTAAATTATAGCATGTATTTTTCAAAATAAATATTTTAATTTTAGAAAATACTTTTGTCTCTAGTTTACTTTGATTATTCTCAAACCTTTTTGATTACATACTCTACAATTCCCCAAATAATTAATTCATTATCTTCCTCAAGTTTAATGGGTTTATATTTTTTATTCTCTGGCATCAAGTAGAATTTATCTTTTTCCTTCTTTATTCTTTTTACAGTAAATTCTCCATCAACTAAACAAACTGCTATTTTCCCGTTTTTAGGATCTAATGATCTATCGATCACGAGCAAGTCTCCATCATCCAGTCCTGCTCCAACCATTGATTCTCCACTCACTCTTGCATAAAATGTAGCATCTTTATTTTTAATTAACTCCTTATCTAAGCTAATTCTAATTTCCTTAAAATCATCTGCAGGTGATGGAAAGCCTGCTGAAATACCCTGTTCAATCAACCATTGCCCTATCGAATTCCCCTCACTTGGTTTTAAAAATGTAATCTTTTCTTTCTTCATTTCACCCTTATAACATCATTTACTTTACAAGTATAGTTAGGACTTAATTTTTCTTGTTTCATTTTCCATCTTTTTTTTAAATCCTGTGAAGCAAGTCTAATTTTGCTTTGACCTTCTTTTTTTTGAATATAATCTATAGTTTTCATCAAATATTTATGTTTCGGATTTTCATTCTCAAATAAATTGAGTTGATAGTTTTTTGATGAATCTAGACCCATTAATATAGTTCCTGCTTTTTTGTAATTAATATTTTTTCTAAAGATTTTTTTAAGACCTTGAACTGCATACTTACTGATTACTATATTTGAATTCGTTGAGAAGGGTATAGTCATTAGAATTCCGTTTCTATATTGTGGTTTATTTTTTTGAAACTTATTACTTCTGATAAATACATATATTGAATTGCAATTACTATTTTGAGCTCTTAGTTTTTCAGCGCAGCATATAGCAAAAGTTGATATTCTCTCCTTTATTTTTTCATAATCAGTAATTGTTCCCTCAAAACTTCTCGTTGTGGCAATTGCTTTTTTTGGAGATCTGACTTCTTCTAAATCTAATACAGATTCTCCTTCTAATTCTTTTTTCAACCTCAGACCTACAACACTCATTTTTTTTCTTACCCAATTATCTGGCAAAGAGATAAAATCATATGCATTATTTACTTTATATTTTTTTAGCCTTTTAGAATGTCTGAAACCAATACCCCAAACATCTTGAATTTTTAACCATTTTAAAGCTTTAATTCTTCTTTCTCTTGATTTTATTAAATACACTCCTTTTGTTTGTTCAGGAAACTTTTTAGCAATTCGGTTGGAAACTTTTGCGAGAGCTTTTGTTGGTGCAATTCCTACACTTATAGGTATTCCTGTCCATTTGAATACCATATCTTTTATTTTTTGACAATAACTTTCTAAGTCATAATTTTCAAAACCATCAAATTTTAAAAAAGCTTCATCAATACTATATATTTCAATATTTGGAGTAAATCTCGAAAGTATACTC
>MDTD01081496.1_pt1 | contig 30022 bp, 22 predicted proteins | sample 811221 | NCBI WGS metagenome assembly MDTD01 (sample SAMN05326646, study PRJNA326480) | marine metagenome | isolation source: seawater | place: Pacific Ocean: South West | collected 2011 | reverse complement strand
TCAACCCCCTCGCTTGACGCTCCGAGAACATAGTCAATGGCATTGAGGCCGTCGCCCCCGAGGAACTGCTCGTGTCTCGTCTTGCCCGCGTTGATCCACACTCCTGAACCTGACATGGGCCAGGGTTGGGCTTATAGGTGCAGCGTCCCCTACTACCGATGCGCGCGCGTGCGCACCTGGAGCCGGACGCGCCCAGCACCCCGGAGGATACCGCCCGCCAGCATATGGGTAGAGCCTGCTCCAGCAGTGTTGCTTGCGGTAGGGATCACCAGGGTTCCAGTCCGTGCAGTCCGTTGGCCGCTCCCCCTCTGCGAAGTAGGGACGGGCATCGCTCCTCATGATTTCAAGCCACTCGTTGTCCTCATGAACAGCGCGGCCGACATGGTCCGTGTCCCTCGAATAGAACTGGATGCCTTTGAGATCCTCGGCACCTCTCGGGGAAAACGGCCATGCAAACATGCCCATTATCTCGTAGACGGCGCCACCGGGCCGGCCGGGTGGAGGCAGAAGCTCTCGCTCCCACAGGCCGCAGCGGGCGTCGCTGCAGCGCATCTGGTTCGGATCGTCGCAGTCATGGAACGGATTGGCGCTCGGCGAGTGCCGGCTCCGCCACGCTGGCGTGTTTGTGTAGACGAACGAGAGCCGGCCCAGCTGGTGCGGCAACGGGGATTGGCCATTGTACACTGCGCCGAAGTAGTCCGCCCACGGCGAGCTGCTGTTGTGGATCTCCACTCCCCGTGCTCGGGCGACGAAGCTGGTGCCCTCATGGCTAAGTATGCGCTGTTGGGCACCTGGACCCGTCTCTTTGCATAAGCTGAAGCAGAAGCAGCTCTTCGCGAGCATGCATCCAGCGAGCGCCAGCTGGCTGCAAGCTCATTGCAGCGCGTCCGCAGGAGTAACAACACGTGACAATAACAACGTTCCGGTGGGGTTAATCAGCGTACACTATTAGGCTTAAGAGTGGGGAGCCACCCAGTAATAAAGCTAAGAGAGGAATATAGAGATAGATAGATGCCGCGTGCAGTATCCTTAGGGTGTTGACACAGTGGGGTGCCACCCTACTGTAGTACTACTGTAGTAATAATATTAACGCAACCTGTTCTGCTTCTGGGAGTTGCAGATGGAATGGGAGGGCATGAATTTGGTGAAATCGCCAGTTTCTTTGTCATTAAATACCTGTTACGTGAGTGGCATTCCCACGATCATGCTAATTTTGACTCCGTACAGGATGCACGTGACTTCCTCTCACGCTCCCTGGAAAAAGCAAATAATCACATTTTCCACGTCAATCGGGTACTACGGATTCGGTGGGCAATGGGTACGACAGCGACTCTGGGGATCATGTGGAACAACAAGCTGATTATTGGCCACTGTGGGGACAGCCGTTGCTACCGTCTGCGCCGAGGAAAAGTCACCCAGCTCACGACGGATCAGACCTGGAAAGAAGAAATGGTACAGCATGGCTATCTTTCTGAGGAGGAAGCTGCCATGCATCCTCTTGCCAATATGCTGACAAACTGTGTGGGTGCCCTTCGAAATCTGCGGATTGATTTCCGCACGACTACCGTGCAGGAAGGTGACCGCTATGTATTCTGTTCAGACGGCGTATCCTCACTAATGGAAGATGCCGTTATCGAGCAAATCCTTAAAGAGGGGATTGCTCCGAACGACAGCGTTAAACAGTTTATCCACGCAGCGCTGCAAAGGGGCGGTCACGATAATATTACTGCCGTCTGCCTCTTTACCTGATTCATTAGAGAATCAGGCTTATTTTTTGTCCGTGGGTACAGATTCTGGATGCACATGAACCTGCTCAAGGCCCGAATCCAAGTCAACAGCTGGATTGACATGCTTGATTGGATAGGGATCGGTTACTGCCCCCGTATAAATGGTGCGATGTGGGAATGGTATTTCAATACCTTCGGCATCAAGTCGCTCTTTAATATCAATGTAAAGACTCTCACGCAACTTCAGGAAGTCTTCTTTCGCAAACCAGACCCCCATAAAAACATTGAGCTGCGACTCCCCAAAACCGGAAAAAGTAATCATGGGCTCAGGCTCATCCAGAGCATATGGGTTCTTATCCACAATCTCTTTAAGTATCTCTAAAACCCGCCTGATATCTTCCTTGTAGGCTACGCCAAGAGTCGTATCCAGGCGACGAATAGGATAGCGGGTCACAGTTGTCACATCGGACTTGATGATGGTTTCATTCGGGATACGAATAAAACGATTGTCAAAAGTTCGCAACTTGATGGACAGCAGATCAATGGACATGACAAAACCCATCGTCCCCCCTACAGAGATAAGATCCCCAACTTCAAACGGCTTCTCTGAAATCAGAAAAAGCCCACTGATCAGATTGGAAAGGCTGGTTTGAGAAGCAAAGCCAATTGCGATCCCGACAACACCAGCAGCCCCCAATAAGGCACTGATCTGAAAATTGAGCTCACGCATCACCATGAGGATAATAATAACCGTCCCGGTATAGGTGATGGCCTTGCGAATGACCATGGACGCTTGGGCGGAGAGCCTCTCCTGCCAAAACTTGACTACCAGCCGAGCTGCGACGTGCACCAGTGGCAAGCCGATGATCAGCAGAGCGAGCACACGAAGAACCTGCCCAAGGCGATCATCCTCAAGAAATTCTGCCAGTATGCCAATTAGTTTTTCATTCATGCTCGCACATCCCCAGCAGTTCCTAAGCTCTGAAAATAATTGACGGCAACCAACTGTCGATGGCCCGATGCAGGCGATTACGGTTCGCTTGTCGCGGTGCAGTCAGGAGATTACTGAATGCTTTGCCATCCTGATTTTTTTCAACAATATCTAGCTCCTCGTCATCTCCAGCAGTTTGAATGACATGAATACCGCTTGAGTACAGGCGATCGTTCTGCCAGTAGAGGGACATATTGGCCACTGGAAGGCAAAGTCGACGACACTGGATATTTTCATCTGCCCGATTTTCGATCACAATGGTGCAGATGGCACGACCGGTACGTTCAGGCAAATCGTCTTTATTTAAGCGCGCAGTCGTACGCATGGCGTAACAGAGCGTCCCCTTAAGAGTATCTTCACCAAACCAACTCTTGCTGAGAATCACCGAAGGTGCTTCACACAAGGTCAGGAAATCGTCACCCTTCAATACTAATTCTACTTTTATCCAGATCGGCAACATGGCATATACGACAGCCTTGCTGCGCCGGGGGATTATCAGATCCATTTCTGGACGGACAACCAGCGGTTTATCAGGCATGAGAGGAGAGAGGCGCACCTGTTGCTGAGCAGCATGCTCGGAGGCATATCGCTTCCATACCAGCTCATCGGCACGCAAGGCCCTTTTACCTTTTCGCTGGTTCTGAGCATTCAGATTGCCAGGTTTATCAATAAGAAGCAGATCATCATCTGCATCCTCATCCACACCTGTAGCAAGTCTCAACTCACGATGAGGACCCGCAAGCCAGAGCTGGAAGGCACCAACCTGCCACAGGCGCGGCTCGTTTGAACTGATCGTATACTCGTTCCAGATTGATGTCATAGCAGGCATTGTATGAAAAGAACCGGATTGTGCAGGGAACAATATCCGGTTCTCAAAGCTTTCCAGGTTTTGAGACTAACCTTGAGTTCCAGACGCAGGAAACTCAATAATTGTCATCATCCTCAAAGTCGTCCATATCGTCTTCGAATTCATCATCTCCACCAAAAAGAGAAGAGCCTGTCATCATGGCTCCGCACTCTGGGCAGACTCCGCCTTCTTTCTCAACTTCAGAAAGAGAGACTTCGCTATTGCAGTACTGGCAAACACAAATATCCATTCGTCATGATCCTTAATTGGACGGGTCAAAGATTACCATAGTTGCAACATATAATCTTGCTTGCTTGTCCGTCAAGACAAGAAACGAAAAATCCGCCTACAGGCTCAAAAGGAACTCTGCATTACTGGTGGTTGAGGACAATTTTTTGCTGAGCTTGCTGACAATATCAGCACTCTTCGCATCCTTGAGTTCAGCGCGAACGCGCTTGACCCTTTCCAGTTCTTCGGGATGCAGCAGTAACTCCTCACGACGCGCCAGACAGGAAGTAAAATCTACCGGAGGATAGATTTTACGCTGAGCAAGGTCTGGGTCAAGGGCCAGTTCCATGGTTGCAGTACCACGTAAATCCTCAATGATGGCATCGTCCATCTTGCTACCGGTACCAGTCATCACAGTGGCAATAATAGTCAGGCTGCCACTTTCTTCGAGGTTACGTGCGGCAGCGAATATCTGACGCGGCTTATGCAATGCACAGACATCCATTCCGCCATCCAGAATGCGACCACTGTTGGGCATGACTATGTTGTATGCGCGCGCCAACCGAGTGAGGCTATCCAGGAAAATGACCACATCCTTGCCATGCTCAACGAGGCGCTTGGCCCGATCAATAGCCATTTCTGCAACCTGCACATGCCGTTGAGGAGATTCCTCAAAAGAAGTGCTGATAATCTGAGCTTCGATTGAGCGACTCAACTCCGTAATCTCTTCCGGGCGTTCATCCAACAGCAAAATCATCTGCTCGATTTCCGGATGGTTACGGGTGATGCTGGAGGTCAATTGGTGGATCAGCGTGGAGCGCCCCGACTGAGGGGGGGCAGTGATCAACATGCGTTGACCTTTTCCAAGCGGTGCAAGCAGATCGAAGATTCGCATCGGCATCGCATCGGGCAATTCCAGAACAATACGTTCATCAGGAAAAACCGGGGTCAGGTTTTCAAACGGAAACGCGTTCTTCTTTTCTTCTGGGCTCTCACCATTGATCGACTCCACCTTCAGCATCGCAAAGAAGCGTTCTTTATCCCGAGGTGGACGAATCTGGCCAATGACCAGATCTCCCTTTCTCAACGAGAAGCGGCGGATTTGTGAAGGACTCAGATAAATATCCTCAGGACATGGCAGGAAACTGTAGACATGAGAACGGAGGAAACCAAAGCCATCCTGCAAGACTTCCAGGACGCCACCACCAACAGTCCGTCCATTTTTGTTGCCATGCACTTTCAGGATCTCAAAAACGAGTGACTGCTTGCCAAGAGCACCGACTGATTCCACCCCCATTTCATTGGCCATTTCAGTCAATTCAGGCATCGGCAGTTCCTGTAGTTCCAGCATACTCATGATCGGCAGAGAATCATCATATGTAGGTTCTGCAGGAGGATCCTGGCGACGATTCTGGTGTCTGGGAGGCCGGCCTCTACCATTATTGTTGCGCCCGCGGTTACTGGGACGACGATTATTTGAACGACGATTATCGTTATTGTTCTGATTATTCTGGTCGTTCTGCTTATTGGAATCGTTCTGGGTAGTTTCTGCGGAAGCAGGTGCTTCCTGATCAGAGTTGCTCATGGTTTTTTGATCCTGAGTGGGTTCAACATTATATGTGATTCAAATAGGCCTGTCACATCAACACACAGCCTGTTGGCCAATGAAGTCAGTGGATGAGAAGGGCAAAAGACATAAAAAGTCGTGATGGCTGGACAATCATATCGCCAGTTGGTACACGCAAGGGTTCATATGCTGCATGATCACAGTCACGCACGTCAACCTTATCGTTTCCGCAGAGCTGCAACAGCTACTACATGCGGAGGTTTGGCAGATCACTGGCAAAGTTTCAGGAAGATTGCTCTTGCCAGCTTGGTAAACAATTCGCTGTGTCAGGTTTAATAACCTGCTACACCTGATTGGGGTTCCCGTTGTCCCGCACATCAATCAGGCCGAGCACAGCCGCTTCATGTAAATATGGTTAAATTGTAGTTGATCATGCAATGCTTTGCAAGAGCAGGTAGAGAAAAAGAAGCTCCAATTACAAAATCATAAGGGGTAAGTGAATTGGGCTGCCATCTTTCATGCAGCCCATATTACATACTCTGAGCAGGATTTATCAGATAGACAGCTTCAAACTGCCATGGTGGAATTCCTGCAAAGTCCGCACGTCCATCCGTCCCATGATCTCAAGCGATTCCAAACCCCGAATAGCGGCTTTCAAGCCGTCAACTGTGGTAGTAATCGGGATGCTGTGCACCACGGCTTCCGAACGCATCTTAATCTCATCTTTTTTAGGAGTCGCGCCACTCGAAGGTGTATTGATGATCCAGCTGATCTCACCTTCAGCCATCATATCCAGCACGTTGGGGCGGCCGTCAGAAATCTTGAATATCGCCCTGCTCTGGATGCCATTCTCGCGTAACTTGGTACTGGTATTCTGCGTCGCATAAATCTTAAAACCAAGATCCAGAAGCTTCTTGGCCAAAGGAATGATCGCGTCCTTATCCATATCACGTACAGACAGGAATACCGCACCGTCAGATGGCAGGTTATTGCCAGCTGCCACCTGACTTTTCAGGTAAGCCAGGCCTGGCCCCATATCGATACCCATTACTTCGCCAGTTGACTTCATTTCCGGGCTCAGCAAAATGTCCTGACCCGGGAAACGAGCAAACGGGAAGACGGCTTCCTTGACGGCAAAATGTTTTGGCTCTACTTCCTGAGTAAATCCGAGGTCCTTCAGCTTCTGCCCAGCCATGACAAGAGAACCCAGCTTGGCCAGCGGCACCCCGATGGTTTTACTCACAAACGGAACAGTTCGGGAAGCACGCGGATTGACCTCCAGGACATAAACGTCTTCATCCCGTACCGCATACTGAATATTCATCAAACCGATGACCTTCAGTTCTTTTGCCAAAGCATAGGTATTGCGACGAATCGTCTCTTTGACCTTCTGACTCAGATTTGGAGCGGGAATGATACAGGCACTGTCGCCACTATGGACACCGGCAAGCTCGACGTGCTCCATAATAGCCCCAATGACAGAGGTCTCACCATCACTGATACAATCAACATCCACCTCAACCGCATCTTCCAGATAGCGGTCGATCAATACCGGCCTTTCCTCAGATGCCTGCACGGCCTCACTCATGTAACGGCGCAGGAACTCTTCATTGTAGACAATGACCATAGCACGTCCGCCAAGAACGAAAGAGGGACGTAACAACACAGGATAACCAATGCGGTTGGCGATGGCGACAGCTTCGTCTGTGCTGGTTGCCACATCATTATCAGGCTGCAGAATATCAAGCTTGCGCGCAAGCTCCTGGAAATATTTGCGGTCTTCGGCCTGCTCAATGCTGGCGGGTTTGGTGCCGATAATATTGACGCCGTTCTTCTCAAGATCGGCAGCAAGGTTCAACGGAGTTTGTCCGCCAAACTGCACAATCGCGCCCCAGCACTTTTCCTGATGATAAATATGAAGAACATCTTCCAGTGTCAACGGCTCGAAATAAAGTCTGTCACTGGTATCATAGTCAGTACTGACAGTCTCTGGATTGGAATTGACCATGATCGTCTCGAAACCTGCCTTTTTCAACGCGAAAGAAGCGTGGACACAGCAGTAATCAAACTCAATTCCCTGGCCAATACGGTTTGGACCTCCGCCAATGATCATGATCTTGTTCTTGTCACTGTCACGGGTCTCGGTCCTTGCCCCATAAGTCGAATAATAATACGGTGTAAAGGCAACAAACTCAGCAGCACACGTATCCACCAGCCCGTAAGTGGGAATCAACCCGGTATCAAGACGTGCTTTGCGCACATCTGTTTCAGTTGCTCCCAGAAGATAGGCAATCTGACGATCGCTGTAGCCAAACTCTTTAACTTGCCGGAAAAGCGCCAAATCTTTTGCCAGACCTTCCAGATTTCCGGCACTCTTGATTTCGCCTTCATAGGCGACCAGTTCTTCCATGTGCCTCAGGAACCAGCGGTCAATCATCGACAATTCAAAGACTTTCTCGACGCCCCAGCCACGGGAAAATGCCTCATGCAGGGAAAAGATCCGGGTAGCAGTTGGGCGCTTTACGGCCCAAGCCAGTTCTTCGTCACTCAAGGCCTGAGCTTTGGCATTTTTACCATCAGCTCCGAATCCAAAGCGGCCAATTTCCAGCCCTCTCAAAGCTTTCTGGAAAGACTGCTTGAATGTCTTGCCGATAGCCATGGTTTCGCCGACCGATTTCATCTGGGTACCAAGCGTATCATCGGCTGCCGTAAACTTCTCAAAAGCAAATCGTGGAATTTTCGTCACCACATAGTCAATCGTCGGCTCAAAACAGGCAGGAGTTTCGCGAGTAATATCATTACGCAGTTCATCAAGGGTATAACCCACTGCAAGTTTGGCAGCAATTTTGGCAATGGGGAACCCGGTTGCCTTCGATGCCAGTGCCGATGAACGGCTAACGCGTGGATTCATTTCAATAACCACGATCCGCCCGTTGTCTGGATTCAACGAGAACTGGACATTAGAGCCACCAGTTTCCACACCGATCTCGCGCATGATCTTGATCGCCCCATCACGCATCAGCTGATATTCGCGATCCGTCAGGGTCTGAGAGGGAGCAACTGTAATCGAGTCGCCAGTATGAACCCCCATCGGGTCAAGGTTTTCGATTGAGCAGATAATGACGACATTGTCTTTCTTGTCGCGCATCACTTCCAGTTCGAACTCTTTCCAGCCAAGAATCGATTCTTCGATAAGGACTTCCGTAATTGGGCTGTAATGCAGACCACGGGCAACGATAGCCTCATATTCCTCTGGGGTGAAAGCCGTTCCTCCACCTGTCCCACCAAGGGTAAAGGCAGGACGCACGATCAACGGATAGCCGCCCAGCGTTTCCGCTGCATCACGGGCTTCCTGCATGGTATGCACGGTCACCGAACGGGGAACATCCAGACCGATCTTCAGCATCGCCTGCTTGAAAAGTTCCCGGTCCTCTGCCTTGTCGATAACCTCAGCAGTTGCCCCCAACATCTCTACGTCAAAACGCTCCAGGAAACCACTTTTAGACAGATCCATGGCAAGGTTCAAAGCAGTCTGTCCGCCAAGAGTTGGGAGCAAAGCGTCAGGGCGCTCACGACGAATGATTTCTCCAAGAATTTCAGGCGTCAAAGGCTCGACATAGGTGCGATCTGCAAATTCAGGATCCGTCATGATCGTTGCAGGGTTGCTGTTAACGAGGATGACCTCATATCCTTCTTCCTTCAGAGCCTTACAGGCCTGCACACCAGAATAGTCAAACTCACAGGCCTGACCGATGACGATCGGACCCGATCCGATGAGCATGATGCGTTTGATATCGTCGCGCTTGGGCATAATGGGCGTACCGTAATGTCTAAGATGTTTAGCTTAAATCGAAACTCAGAGTGGCGACTCGTTTGTGTTGTCGCGTTTGATGCCACACTTGGGCGTGACCGGATATTTTCCAGAGAAGCAGGCGTGACAATAATCCTTCGCTTCGGTATTGCGAACGCAGGAGAGCATCCCATCCAGTGAAAGATAAGCCAGACTGTCAACCTGTATCTGTTTGGCAATCTCATCCAGCGTATGCTGGCTGGCAATCAGTTCATCCGTGCTGGCAAAATCTATCCCATAAAAACAGGGGCTGACAATGGGCGGACAGCTGATGCGCATGTGCACTTCACTGGCACCGCATTCCCGTAGCATGCGAACCCGCTCTTTACTGGTATTGCCACGTACAATGGAATCGTCAACCAGGCACACTTTTTTCCCGGCAACAGCTTCCCTGATAGGATTCAGTTTGACCTTGACTGCCTTTTTCCGGTCTTCTTCGGTCGGGCGAATAAAAGTCCTGCCGACATAATGATTTCGGACGATTCCCATATCGAAAGGAATCCCCGAAGCTTCCGCATAACCAATCGCGGCATAGACCCCACCATCCGGCAAAGGCATCACCACATCTGCATTCGATGGCGATTCCTCTGCCAGCTTGGCACCAAAAGCTTTACGTACGGTGTAGACCTGCTCGTTGAAAACCCAACTGTCGGGGCGAGCAAAGTAAACAAGTTCAAAAATACAATGTGCCCGACGTCGGGCAGCATCGAAGTAACTGGATTCAATCCTGCCGTCTTTGTGTACGAGGATCATCTCTCCTGGCTCAACTTCGCGCTCATACTCGGCACCAATAATGTCAAACGCCGTAGTCTCAGAGGCAAAAACAGTTGCCCCTTCAAGCTTCCCCATCACCAGCGGTCGCCAACCATAGGGATCGCGGAAAGCTGCCATGCCATCTTCACACATGGCCAGAATGGAATAAGCACCTTCTACATTCTTCAAGGCACGGGCCAGGGAATCCCAGGGCTTATCACCCGAACGGTGTTGCCTTGCAGCAAGATGCAGAATCAGTTCCGTATCCGTGTTGCCCTGTAGAATTGCTCCGGTGGCTTTAAGGTGTTCACGGATCACGCCACCGTTTGAGAGATTGCCATTATGTGACAACGCCAAATTCCATTTATCAAACTCCACAGCAAAGGGCTGCGCATTGACCAGAGCCGATGAACCGGCGGTGCTGTAGCGCACATGGCCGATGGCCCCTTGTTGCACACCGGTAAACCAGTCAGACGGGAAATATCGGAAACAATCCGCCACCAATCCCATCTTTTTCAGCAGGTGGCATTGATCATCCTTGAGGAGAAATATACCTGCTGATTCCTGACCACGATGCTGTAGCGCATAAAGTCCAAGGCGCACCAGTTCTGCCGAATTGGTGTGTCCCATCATGCCAAACACCCCGCAATGATGGCGTGGCTTATCTTCGTCGAATTGTGTATCCAGCTGATCCATTGTCATGTCGTAGCTTTTCCTGCTGTTGCCATCATGCGGAAGAACCGCCTGGGCACACAGACTTCATATTGGTAGGCCGGTGATCCGTGCTTCCAGTGCTCCGGACCTGCCGGAGAACCTGAACGACTCTTAACCGGCTGGACTTTCTGCTTTGCCCGCCTTTTTCTTCGGAGCCTGCGCACCTTCAAGATGCACCAGAGCAGCTCCGACGAAGCCACGGAACAGGGGGTGAGAAGAGAGTGGAGTGGATTTAAACTCCGGGTGAAATTGACAGGCCACAAACCAGGGGTGAGAGGGAACTTCCACAATCTCAACCAACTCACCGGAAGGCGACAGACCCACTGCGTCCATGCCTTTTTCGGCTAGTTTCTCAAGGTATGCAATATTAAACTCATAACGATGCCGATGCCGTTCGGAAATTTTAGCAGCGCTGTAAAGCTGCCTAGCTTTGGATTGCTCGGCAAGGTCGCAGGGGTATGCCCCCAGTCGCATGGTGCCGCCTTTATCTTCAATCCCTTTCTGCTCCTCCATCAGGTGGATGACAGGGTCTGGACTCTTGGCATCAAACTCACTGCTGTTGGCTTTCTTCAGGCCCAGCACATTGCGGGAATATTCCACCACTGCGCACTGCATCCCCAGGCAGATACCGAGGAATGGAATCCCATTTTCACGGGCATAGCGGATGGCTTCGATTTTACCTTCAATGCCTCGGCTGCCAAAACCACCGGGAACCAGGACACCATCGGCTTCTTTCAGGTAGCGCTCAACGCCATCTTTCTCGATATCCTCAGCTTCCACATAAAGAACTTCAACCCGGACACTGTTGTCAATGCCACCATGAGTCAGCGATTCGAAGATGCTCTTGTATGCATCCCGCAGACTCATGTATTTGCCAACAACAGCGATTTTCACCGTCCCATGATCGGGAGCAATGAATGTCCGAACCATCTTCTTCCAGTCATCCATTTTCAGGGTGCCGACGTGAAGGTTCAGCAATTCCAGCACATAAATATCCACATCCTGCTTTGCCAGATCCAGAGGAACTTCATAGATCGAATGCTTCACATCGCATTCTTCAAAAACCAGTTCAGGATTCACATTGCAGAAAAGCGCCAGTTTATCGCGGTGCTCCTTCAGCATTGGACGCTCGCAACGACAAACCAGAATATCAGGTATGATACCAATCTCGCGCAAAATACCGACGGATTGCTGACTTGGCTTGGTCTTCATCTCACCAGCAGCCTTAATATAGGGCAGCAGAGTCAGATGAATAAACAGTCCATTCTGCCGACCAATTTCCTGCCTGAATTGCCGAATGGCTTCCAGGAATGGCAGAGATTCAATGTCACCCGCAGTTCCACCGATTTCCGTGATGATAATATCAAACTCACCCGTATCCATCGACCGGATACCAGCCTTGATTTCATCCGTAATATGCGGAATGACCTGCACCGTTTTACCAAGATACCCACCTTGACGCTCACGGGCGATCACAGCGCTGTAGATCGAACCAGTCGTGTAATTGCTTGCTTTACGGCAGGGAACCCCAGCAAATCGCTCGTAGTGACCCAGGTCCAGATCCGTTTCTGAACCATCGTCAGTCACATACACTTCACCATGCTGATATGGAGACATGGTGCCTGGATCCACGTTGATATAAGGATCAAGTTTCTGCAACCCGACACGATAGCCGCGGCGGCTCAACAAAAACGCCAGAGATGCAGTGGTGATGCCTTTACCGAGCGAAGAGACAACGCCCCCCGTCACGAAAATATGCTTGGTAGGTACCTTTGGTTTGCTCATTAGAATGGTAGGTCTGCCTGGGAGGAAGGTCCGCGTTTGAGTCTCAGCTCCAGTCACGATCATGCAGGTGATCGGGGGCCGATTATGAATGGTCGTAACCTACTCACTCCCTTGCTCTTTTAAATGGGCAAACTTAGGAAAAACTTAATTTGAGCGGACACAAAGAACGCTTCCCCCGATATGTGAGCGGGAGAATAACCAGTGTGTGTAAACAAGACCTGCTGATCAACTGCAAAAACGCTAATTTGTCGCGTCCTGTACAGCCTCTTTTGCTTCCTTCATCCTGGCGTCGACGGAATCCTTATTATTCATGTAGTACCATCCGCCATAAGCTATACCACCAAGAATCGCAAGGATAATCACCAACTTCACCAATTTGGCAAACCCACCTTTTTTCTGGCGTGCCATGGCAGCTTGGACTTGCGCATCTGAATCAAAATACTGATCTGCAGCAGCATTACAGCAAAAACTTTTACCTTGCTTGGTAACCATATGGTCACGCCCCAGGGGCTTCATGCACAGTGCGCACTTTGCAACCTGTTGATCTGGTGGTGGCACATCGGGATGGCTGCATACTTTCTCAAGTTTGTTGCTCTGTTTCATCAGGTCTCCTCCTTGCAGATGATCAGGCACCTTCGCCATAAGTAGTTGGATCAGGGCGACTCAGGCCACCCTGCACATAAGATATGTAAACATGATAGTCCCTGCAAGTGTCTGAAGCAGATCGCGGCTTATTACCGCCTGCAAATTGAAAAGTACTACCGGATAATTTTCAGCATCTCACGAAAACCATCTGCTTCAGCAGTAACCAGCATCTCCATCAATACCATCTCTGTAGATGCCACAACAGCACCAGCAGCTTCACACCGACGAATTCCGATCTCCATGTTCGCTGCAGTCCTGGATCCAACTGCATCAGCAATCAATACAGGAGCAAAGCCTAGGTTAAGCAAATCCCTTACCGTCTGCCAGACACAGATATGCGTCTCGATTCCAACAATAAACACCTGCTTCCTGCCTGTTTCCCGCAATGCATGCACAATTTCATCCGATCCCGCACAACTGAAAGCCATTTTGCTGAATACAGGCGTTCCCGGCAGATATGGCGCAAATTCCTCGCGCGTTGGCCCTAACTTTTCGGGATTCTGCTCACTCACAAGCACAGGAACATTCAGCAGTTCCGCACCTTGCAACATGCGTATAACATTAGCAAAAAGCGTTTCGCGATTGTGCATGATCTCCGCCAGTTTCCCCTGAATATCGACAACGAGAAGACAGGCACTTTCTGCTTCAATAGCAATTTGTTGACAACTCATTGGAGTTCCTTCCTTGACAAGCACCCATTAAACTTAGATATTTATTAGACAAGACAAAAACAACCTCTTTTACGGTCCGTTCTGAAATCAATTTTTCAAAAAAAGCAAGATTATTTTGCTTTTTTTTATTAAAACATGAAACCGGACCTGCCGAGAATACATCCTATAAGGTAGACCTGAGTCTGTTCCTGATACAACCAAAAGAAAGGTCAGGAGGTTATCGAAATGTCAACGCATGATGCGATGAAAAGTTACATGGACGATATCGGCCACATCCCACTGGTGAGCAAGGATGAGGAAGTCATCCTTGCCAAGAAAATTCACGCCGGTGATTTGCAGGCCCGAGAAAAACTGATCCGCAGCAATCTGCGGCTAGTCGTAAAAATAGCCCATGACTTCAAAGGCATGGGATTACCCCTTCAGGATCTGGTATCTGAAGGAAATATCGGTCTCATGCGCGCTGCGGAAAAATTTGACCCTGCCAAAGGAGCCAAATTCAGCAGTTACGCTGCCTGGTGGATCAAGCAGGCCATGCGCCGCGCACTATCCGAGAAAAGCAAAACCATCCGCGTACCCATCGCTTCCGTCAGCAAAATCAACAAAATCCGCACCATGCGGAATAAGTTGACCGAAAAATTGGGCCGCGATCCCACCGATAATGAGATTGCATCCCGTCTGGATTTCAGCGAACGTGTCGTGACCCGTTTGAAACGGGCAGACCTGAAAACGGTCTCGCTCCACGATCCGATTATGCGCGGTGAAGACGGCGAACTCCGCAGTCTCATTCCAGATGATAACTCCCCTACCCCGTTCGCTATTCTGGATGACAATGAATCCAGTGAACGGCTCAACCGCCTGATGAACAATCTGGATCAGCGGGAGCAAACCATCCTGAGAATGCGCTACGGCCTCGACGGCAGCCAGCCCAAAACTCTGGAGCAGATCAGCAAAAAGATCGGTCGTACCCGCGAACGTGTTCGGCAGATCCAGAAACGCGCACTCAACAAGCTGCGCCTGCAGATCTCCCAGGATATGGATCTAAGCCTCCAGTACCGGGGCATCCCCCCCATGAACTGAGTGACGTTATCCAGTCATTTAACCAATAAGCCCAACCACCCTATGGTTGGGCTTATTCTTTATGTAAGGCCAAAGATGGCAAGAATAATTGAAAATGCAGGCAATGAAAGAAGTGTGGAAACAATGATAATTGTTGCGCCCAGTTCATGGTCACCCTTGAGCTGTTCACAAAGCACATAACTGGCAACTGCGGTTGGCGTGGTACAGAGCACCATGGCAACCAGCATTTCTTCTGGCCCCAATCCCAGCCATCTGGCGATGACGTATCCGATTAGCGGAGATATGACCAACTTCAAGAAGGAGGACAGTCCGGTATATAAGGTATTTCCCTTCAGCATGGAGACCTTGAGCGATGCCCCAATGCATAACAGGGCAAGCGGTAAGGACATCTGGCCCAACCCGGTGCAGCTTCGGTTTATAAAAGTTGGCATCTTCCATCCAACAAACGACCACCCGATCCCGGCCACACAGGCCAGGATAAGTGGATTGGTCAACAGATTCTTGAGGACATTGAGTAATCGCTCACTCAACTTTGAGCCTGGTTCATGACTTCCTGCCAGCAAAACAATCACCGCCAGAATATTATAAGCGGGGATAGTGGGGGCAAGAGCCAGCATGGTAAGTGATTCAATCTGTGCCATACGTTCCCCGGTAAGGTTCGGCACATTCTGAAAAGCGAGTAAGATGACTGGCAACCCTATATAGGCCAGATTGCCGCGAAAAGCGGCCTGCACCAATGCACCGCGGGATACCTGCCTGACCCCGAAGATCAGGCAGAGCCCATAGCCGATCACCATCACCGCAGTAAGTGACACCAGCATGGTTGTCATCAATTTAAAGGCAGTGGAACCAGGTGGTTCTGTGCTCGATGTTTTGATGAAAAGCAGCGCTGGTAGCCCGACCCAGTAGACCAGTTTATTGGCAGACTTAAAAAAGGCTTCATCGGCAAAACCCTTTCGGCGCAAAACCCATCCCAACGCAATCATTAAGAAGATTGGGGCAAGCGTATTAAGAATATAGATCATGGCGGAGTTGGGTTATTACTCCCAGGATTAAGACAAGTATGTTTTTGTTCAGCGCAGATAACTGTCGCGAATAAAGGTCGCAGCTTCCTCAAAAGATGCTGCAGCTGCGCTGTAGTCCAGCGGCATTGCCTTGATCTCTTTCGGCGTCTTCACTCGTACCTTCACATCCACTTGCGGATTAACCGGAATCTGTGCTGATGATGCTTCTGCTAAAGCACCTTCAACTTTTGGAGACAACAGGTAATCGATGAGAACTTTGGCCGCTTCAGGAGAAGGTGAACCTTTGACCAGACTGAGAGTATTCGGGATAAAAAGCGTTCCCATCTGTTCAGGTTTCGAGTCCGGATAGACTATGGTCACGGGTTTCCCGGCTTCCACTTCGCCAATGGCATCATCCGTATCGGTCAGACCAAAAGCCAACCGACCACTGGAAACCGCGAGTGCAACCGTCTTATTCCCGGATTCAATCTGAACCTCATTTTGATTAAGCTCAGCAAAGAACTTGGCCGCTTTTTCAGCTCCAACCGAAGCAAATAAAGCGGCAGCATGACTGGCGGTAGTTCCAAATAAAGGTTTGGCAATACCCACCTTCCCTTTAAACCGGGGATTTGTCATATCCTCAATAGAAACGGGATACTCTTCCGGCTTAAGCATATCGGTGTTGACCAGAAAGATTCGGGCACGAGCGGCAAAACCCGTCCAGTATCCTTCCGGGTCTTTAAATGTCGCAGGAAAAGAAACAGCACTTGGAGACTGATAGGGTTCAAGCAAGCCCTCATTCTTCAACCGGATGGTATTAAGGATTTCATTATTCCAGAATACATCACAGCGTGGACGATCCTTTTCGTTCCGAATCGCGTTGACCAGACCAATGGTCTTGGTCGATTCCGTGTCATACTTTGCTTTGACTTTGATGCCATACTTTGCTTCAAAAATCTTCAGAATCGGCTCCGAAAATTCCCGGTCCAAAGCCGTATACACCACCACTTCCGGTTGCTCGACCCGTTTTTTAATTCCGGTCTCAGAAACTTCGCTTAAATCCTGCTTCCGGCAACCAGCAAACAGAACAGACAATGCAAGTGCACACCCCAGCACTGGGGCCTTCCAGCTCCTCATGATATCCTCCCATTTTGTTACAAGGGAAAGCTTTCCTACTTCTGCTTGCCCATCGTATCGAAATAATTTTTTACTGTATCTTCGTACTCCCGAGGCACTCGGTTATTTGCCAGGGAATCTGCTGCTTCCTGTCTGGCAGACCGCACCGCATCATAATACTCATTTGGCGCATCCCCAGCTTCAGCAGTTCCTTGTACAAACATATGACGAAGAATCTTTCCACGGCCAAGCTGACCACTGTCCAACTCAGATTTGGTATTGGTAGCAGTAGCTTCTTCCGGCACAATACCACCTTGCCCCTGTCCTTTACCTCCGGTGCCGGGACCTTTCCCCATACCGCCTTGGCCTTGCCCTTGGCCCTGTCCATTACCAGGGCACCCCTCGCCTCCAGGACAAGTAGAATCCCCGCATCCGGGACACTGTCCTCCAAGCTGAGCCTGTTGGTTCATATAATCTTCAATACTCTTCTTATCAAATTGATTCTGGCCATCGCCCAACATTGAATCCTTGGCACTCTCCAGGCCATCCTTCATCTTCTGCATAGCATCCATATCGGCCATGTCTTTAGCCAGTTGATCAGCAAGATCTGCCGCTTGGCTACCTGAGGCACTTTGATTCTCGCCATCACCTTTTTGCCCATCACCATTCTGGCCGTTCGAATTGCTGCTCTTTTCCCCATTCTGCTGATCATTTTTGGCTGTCTGGTCACCATTTTGATTCTGATCACCGTTGGCCATTTGATCAAGTGCATCAGACAGCTTGTCATTCAGCTCACTGGATGGCATCTCCTTCAGGAGATTTTTCATCTGCTTGGCCAGAGCTTGTTTCTCAGAAGAGTTCAGGTCATCAGAACGCAATTGATTAGCCAGATCCCGCATTTTCTCAGCGGCGCCTTTGAAATCCTGATTCTTCAGGTCGCGCACCAAATCCTTCAAATCTTCACGGGACTGCTCGTTGAGGTTAGCATCGTCCAGTTGCTCAGAGAGCGACTGGGTCATATCGCTGAACTGCTGCTGGCGCTCAAATTGCTCGCGGTACTTCTCTTCCAACTCACCAAGCTCCATCAAAGCCTGCTTCTTATCAAGATTCGCCTGCGTATCCAGTTTCTCCGCCAAAGCCTGGAGGTCATCAAGAATCTGCTGGCCTTCAATACTTGCATCCGGTTTCGTCAAATCCTGCTCAAGACTGGCCAACTGTTCTTTCAGTTTAAGGGTGCCTTCCCGAACCTGACGTGTTTCCTGAACGAGTTCTTCATGCTGAACTTTCTGCTCAAGAAGATCCATATGCGGAATATAAAGGAATCCGGAAAAAGCAAGTGCAGGGGCAGCAACCCACTTTCCAGTCCAATGCCAGTTCAAGGGGAAGGCTTGTCGTGGGGTTTGCTGACTGATTGCAAGCCCAGCTCTTTCCCGCAGAATGACAGACGCAGGATCGTTTTGATGACCAATTTCTACCACCGTCGCGACCAGATTTTTAAGTCCTGCACGTTGATCAATGATATAAGTGATCAACGTCAGATCAGCAGATTTGGCCAGGAAATAAAGCATCACAGCCGTCACCCAGAGACAACATGTAACCTTAATCGTCAACAGTACATCCAGATTCAGGAATACCAGACGATCTGCCAACACCAGCAAAGCTGCCACCACAGCCAGGACAAAGGCCGCTTTTTGAGCAAATAAATATGCCGCAGAGATGCGTTGCCACCGTTTGTAAGGTACCAGCTTTTTCAGCAAGGATTGATATGACATCAGGATTTCACCCAAAATCGAATATGTTTCGCGAAAGCTTATAACTCTTTATAAATACAGGAAGTCACCCGTAACTTCAAACTACCATGACAAGCAATTAACAAGGTTGCTTTTTGCCATGCTCGTGTGCATTCTACTTGTGACCGCAGTATGTTAGCCGTGCCTGAAGCATTTACCCTCGATTCTGCTAAGGGAGACTTATATGCAGATTGTCGTCCCCAAAGAAACCCATCCCCACGAAACCCGTGTGGCAATGGTACCCGCCAGTGTCAAAAAATTAGTGCCGCTTGGCGCAACAATAGCGATTGAAGCCGGCCTGGGTGATCATTTGAATTTACCCGACAGCACCTTTGAAGAAGCCGGTGCTACCATCGTCAAGGATCGCAAAGAATTACTCGGAAGTGGCGATATCGTCCTCCGTGTTCGCAAACCCGAAAGCGATGAGCTTTCTTCCCTCAAGAAAAATGCCATCCACATCAGCTACCTTGATCCCTTCCAGGATAAAGTAACGACTGGTGCCCTCAAGGAAGCTGGCATTACATCATTGTGCATGGAAATGGTCCCACGCTCCACCCTGGCTCAGAAAATGGATGCCCTCAGCTCTCAGGCCAGCTTGGCCGGCTATGTCGCCGTAATGGAAGCAGCCCATCTCCTTGATCGAATTTTCCCCATGATGATGACCCCGGCAGGCACCATTACCCCTGCTAGTGTCTTTATACTTGGCGCAGGGGTGGCTGGTCTCCAGGCCATTGCCACCGCAAAACGTCTGGGTGCAAGAGTCACGGCTTTTGATATTCGCCCCTCGTCTCAGACCGAAGTGGAATCTCTGGGTGCCAAATTTCTTAAAATCGACCTCGGCGAAACCGGGCAGACTAAAGATGGCTACGCCAAAGAGTTGACCCCGGAACAGGTCCAGAAACAGCTCGAAGGCCAGACCAAACAGTGTATCGCTTCCGATGTCATCATCACGACGGCTCAGCTCTTTGGACGAAAAGCTCCGGTCCTGATCAAAAAAGAAGTCATCGAACAGATGAAACCGGGCTCCGTCATTGTGGATATGGCTGTCGAGAGCGGCGGCAATGTCGAAGGCTCAGAAGTCGGCAAAGTGGTTGATATCAATGGCGTCAAGATTATTGGATACGCCAACCTTCCGGGAAGAGTCGCCTTCCATGCCAGCCAGATGTATGCCAGCAATCTCACCAACATGATCACTCACTTCTGGGATAGCGAGGTCAAAACCTTCAAACTGGATCTGGAAGACGAGATTCTGAAAGGTTGCCTGATCACCCACAATGGTGAAATCGTTAACGAACGCATCATAGCCCTTGGCTGATAACCCTACTATTTGAGTTCAGGATTGATATCATGCACGAAACTATTCTTCTCTTTTTCATATTGGTGCTCGCCATATTTCTTGGCTTTGAGCTGATCTCCAAAGTACCTTCCACTCTGCACACTCCACTCATGTCTGGTTCCAATGCCATATCCGGCATAACCCTGGTGGGTGCTATCGCTGCCCTGAAATCGGATGGCAATCCCACCGTTGTTATCATTCTCGGCACGCTGGCAGTCACCTTCGCCACCATCAATGTGGTGGGAGGCTACCTCGTAACGGATCGAATGTTAGGGATGTTCGTGACCAAGAAGCCGGACTCAGACAAGCAGGAAGGCGGTGCAAAATGAATGAAGATCTGATCAATGTCTTCTACATCATCGCTTCGATCCTCTTTATTTTCGGCATCAAAATGCTGGGCTCCGCTGCCACAGCTCGTAAAGGCAACCTGATCTCGTCCCTTGGTATGCTCCTTGCAATCTGCGCCACCCTTGCCAGCGGAGGACTAGATCCTAAATGGATCGTGCTCGGTATGGTTCTAGGGTCCGTCATTGGCGCTGCTGCTGCCCGGATGGTTGCCATGACCGCCATGCCCGAAATGGTTGCTCTGTTCAATGGATTTGGCGGAATATCTTCATTATTGCTCGGGTGGGCGGAATACCACAGCAACCTGCCAGAGACCACAATAGGTAAATTGGCACAAGATGCAATTGAAGCTGCTACCGGGGAAGATCCACTGGCACTTGGAACTCGTCTGGCCATCGGATTTGCCGTCCTGGTAGGAGGAATCACCTTTACCGGCAGTATGATTGCCTGGGGCAAACTCTCGGAAAAAATGTCGAGCAAACCCTATACCTTTTCGGGTCAGGGCATTCTCAATGCCATCCTATTCGTGGGAGCATTAGTTCTCATCGGCATCTTCAGTTTCAGTTCCCAGCCCGGACAGGTCTACAACATCTTTATCGCCCTGGTCATCCTTTCCCTGCTTCTCGGTGTGATGGCAGTCATCCCGATTGGTGGGGGCGACATGCCAGTTGTGATCTCCCTGCTCAACAGTTACTCCGGTATTGCCGCCTGTGCCGCAGGTTTTATCATCAGCAACAACGTCCTCATTGTCGCCGGAGCCCTCGTTGGCGCGTCCGGCCTGATCCTGACCGCTATCATGTGCAAAGCCATGAACCGATCCCTCAGCAATGTCCTCTTCAGTGGCTTCGGTTCTGCAGGTGGCAGCGGTGGCAAAGCAGTCGAGGGTGAAGCCAAACCCATCTCAGCTCCAGACGCCTATTTTGTGCTTGAAGCAGCGTCATCTGTGCTTTTTGTTCCAGGCTACGGCATGGCCGTGGCCCAGGCCCAGCATGCCGTGCGGGAGTTGGCGAACATCCTCCGCGACAACGGAGCTGAAGTACGCTTTGCTGTTCACCCGGTAGCCGGACGTATGCCTGGACACATGAATGTGTTATTGGCGGAAGCCAACGTCGATTACGATCAGTTGGTTGAACCCGATGATGTTAATCCCACCATGGGAAATGAAGATGTGGTCGTCGTCATCGGTGCCAATGACGTCGTCAATCCGGCTGCCCGTGATGATGATACCAGCGCGATCTACGGCATGCCCATTATTGAAGTTGACCGGGCTAAGACGGTTTTTGTGTTGAAGCGGTCGATGCGTTCTGGATTTGCGGGGATTGAGAATCCGTTGTTCTTCAAGGACAATACCCGGATGCTGTTTGGTGATGCCAAAGCTTCGATCAGTGCTTTGATTGAGGAGTTTAAGGGCTGATTTCTGATGCGTAGTTGCGAGACGAGTGGAGGGTTACTTTTTCCACCATCTTGCATTGGGCTTGAGGCTGAGGTATACTTATTGAATTGATACCATTTTGGCCCCAAGGGATATAAGTGCATGCCGAGACAATTTCGATATGAAGTGATCAAGGAAAAGGTGCTGCGCGAAGCGAAGCGCACGCGTAATTACCGGCTGCCGAGTGAGCGGGATATGTGTGCCAAATACTCGATCAGCCGCAATACGGCACGTCGGGCGCTTCAGGAATTGCAGGATGTGATGGGGATTACGCGGCATGTCGGGCGTGGCAGCTTTATCTCTGAATCCTCGATGAAGCGTCCCATTACGCTGGTGGCCACCTTTCTCGGTCCAGAACTTTTGCAGCATCTGAAGGTTGAGGCTGAGGCCTTCATGGCGCAGCATCCGAACTACGAGATTGCGATTTCGACGGACAGCGACGGCACGGCGAAAGCCCTGCACGAGAAACCGGGTCCTAAAATATTGCTGAGTCCGAATCATGGTTATCTACAGGCGATGCGTCTGGTCAAGCCCCTGGATAAAATGGCGGGTTTTGAGGAATCGGTAGCCAAGCTTCATCCGCGCAGCATGACCTGGATGACGGATACGGAGGGCAACCAACACTGTTATGCCTTGCCGTTGTTCATGCAGGTTGATGCTCTTGCGTTTAACAGAAGCATGGCAAAAGAGCTGGGTCTGGATTATGAGAAAGGCCCCACCGACTGGGAAGACACCATGACCTGGATCAAGCGTGCTGCTAAAATTGGCATCCATGGCATTGAGCACCCCAAACTGGGTGAAATGACCAGTATTCCAAACACTTCCTACCTGGATATTTCGGGAGGAGAGCCCTATCTGAGGGAAGAAAATGGCAGGGCGGTTTTCAGCTTCGAATACGGTGAAGAATGGATGAGGTTGTATCGCCAGTTATTGGAAGCCGGCAATGTATTGATGGTGGATAAACGTACCCCCTGTCAGATGATTGAAGGCAAATCGTTGATGTCGATCCGGGCCGGGTCATGGCTGATCAAACAGGCATTGGATAAGGGGTGCCTTGATGAAATGGTGATTGCACAGCGCCCGCCGGTTCGAACTGGGCTTATACCCCATTCACAGCTTGCCACGGTCAGTGCTTCCATTATGGAATCACCCGATAATGACCCGCAAGATGTGAAAGGTGCCTGGGCATTTATCCGCTTTCTAGCCACGTCACCAGAATCACAGCAGCGCATGGTGACGAGCTGCTCCCGCATTCCGGTGCAAGTAGATGTCTTCGCAGATCTGGAAGATGCCCTCGGCTGGAAGCCATTCATCCAGACGATTGAGACGGCGGTCAAGCGCACGGACCACCCGGTGCAGCATGGGGTGACCAAAGTAGTGCTGCACTATTTTGAGCTGGCAATCCATGGCCAGATGCCAATCCCTGAAGCGGCATCTCACATTCGCCAGATGGCCCAGCTTTTTATCACGATCGAAAACGACCGTCAGTTCCTTTCGTAGTTGATTCAAAGCGAAGGTGGACCTTCGAGCTCCTGAGCTGTCGTGTATTCAATGGTCGAACCGTTTGAGTAGGTATTCCGTTCGGCATTAAACTTTGAGCTCCTGATCGGGTTCAACTGAAGGTAGTCTCCGGGGCTCAAGCACCGTTTTTTGGGAAAGATGGGTGTGGGGTACTTGCAATGGGGAGTGATCTTTCGTACACTATCCCCAATGATACCATTTTGGAACCATGATTATCTAAAAACAGACTGGAGAACCACCATGAAAACTGTACCAGCATGCCGGGAATCGTGTCGCTTCACCCTGATTGAACTTCTGGTCGTCATCTCGATCATAGCCATTCTTGCTTCGCTTCTTCTTCCGGCGCTGTCCAAGGCCCGTGATCGAGCCAGATCTATTACCTGCCTGAATCAGCTTAAACAGATCGGGATGACGTCCCTGCTTTATGATGAGCAGTATACGGTAATGCCAACGGCGAATGCACGGCCAGATAACACAGATAGTGGTCTCTCTGTCCGTTGGTGGCAGGCTTTCGGCAATGCTTTTGATGATAACTTCAAAGGTCTCACCTATGCGGAACGCGGTACATTGGTGGGGAAAAATCCAATGTATGCCTGCCCAACCAGTGTGGAGTACGGTCGAGACAGGCAAGCTTTTCTGCACTATGGCATGAGCAACTGGTGGGATCCCGATCCCTGGAACGCACGCAGCAAAATCAACCGCTACGGGATTCCGCTCAATGCGGTTCTGGCACCTTCCACCACTTTCATCCTTGCCGATAAGGATGTCGTGGTCGCCTGGGGCGGCTTTATATCTGATAACGTGTCACATTCCAATCGGCTTTCCTTTCGTCATAATCTGAAGGCGAATGGAATTTATGTGGATGGACATGCTGCTGGAGATCTTGACGACAAAGCATATAAGGATGCTTTCAGCTTCTGGAAATAGACGGCAAATTTCGTCCAAATCGCAAACCATATCTTGCATCTCATCCTGAGTTATTCTATACTCTTATTGATACCATTTTGGAGCCATTACATTTCAAGGGTGATCATGAGATATTCTCTCCCAGGTGCCGGTAAACGGACCTTTACACTGATCGAATTGCTGGTGGTCATCGCGATAGTAGCTGTTCTGGCGTCGCTGCTTCTGCCTGCACTGTCAAAAGCCCGTGAAAAGGCACGTGCCATTTCCTGCCTGAATAAGTTGAAACAGTGGGGTATGACTTCGCTGCTATATGATGAAGAGTATGAGGTGATGCCAACAGCAAATTCCCGCCCAGATGAAGGTGACGGCAGATCAGTAAGATGGTGGATGGCTTTTGGCTATGCTTTTGATCCTGATTTCAAGGGTCTGAGCTATAGCGATGCATCAGATCTGGTACGGGCAAATTCAATGTACGCCTGCCCGGCCAGTGTGGAGTACGGTCGAGACAGGCAAGCTTATCTGCATTATGGCATGAGCAACTGGTGGGATCCCGATCCATGGAATGCACGCAGCAAAGTCAATCGTTATGGTATACCACTTACTACAGTCCTGGCTCCCGCCACTACCTTCATTCTTGCAGATAAGGATGTGGTAGTCGCCTGGGGAGGTTTTATTTCCGATAATCCATCAAGTACAAATTCGTTCGACTATCGCCACGGTCTGAAGGCAAATGGGGTCTATGTGGATGGCCATGCAGATGGTGATCTGGACCTGAATGCCTACCCGAACGCTTTCAGCTTCTGGAAGTAATCAATCGTTCCACGAGGCCAACGGAATGCCGGTCAAAACCGGCTTTTCAAATCAACCCTATCATCGACAAGGATTCACTTCGATATGTCCTTTGCCACACGTGCTCTGTGTGCACTTACATGTGTTTTTATCATCGTTTTCGCAGCGCTACCCTTATACGCAAATCTACTCACCAATGGCGATTTTCAGACCGATGCCAATCAGGATGGCTGGCCAGATGGCTGGCGTAAAGGCCATGCCCTTTCTGCCCCTGCAAGTGAGGGTAACCGGTGGCTGAAGATTGATGGCACCGGGAGTACACAGGTGGTCATTCCCGTACAGGAGGACTGGCAAACCCTGTCCCTGTCCTGCCGCATGCGCATGCATGAAGTCGTGGTCGGTGATGCCAACTGGAAAACGGCACGACTGGCCATGGAGTGGCGTGACAAGCAGAATAAGCGGGTCGGCTCATGGCCCAAAGTACTGAATGGCAGCGGGAGCAGCGACTGGCAGGATTTCCAGCGGGATTATGAGGTGCCGCGAGGTGCGGTTTCACTCGTCCTGAGCCCGGCAAATTTTGGACAGTCCGGTACGGTTGAGTTCGATGATCTGATGATTGAACTTAAAGCTAAACGACAGCCTTTGACCGACCTGCCTTTGCCTCCAGAGGCGGGAAATGAAGACGACATCTGGTCGCAGGACGAAGCATGGAAAGCGACCTCGGCGACTCGTGATTCCATTTGCCTCAACGGGCTGTGGCGTTTCCTGCCGGCGCATGATGCCAATAAGGAGACGGCAGTCCCCGCCAAAGGAGAAGGCTGGGGATGGTTCAAGGTTCCCGGCGTCTGGCCGGGCCACTGGCGAGAAAGTGAACATGCACAGGATCTGCTCCTGCCTGCTCAATTGAAAGAGGAAGTGGATCTGTCGCAGATGGATCAAGCCTGGTATCAGCGCACGATCTCGATTCCGGCGGACTGGAACGGCAGGCAGATTGTGCTTGCATTTGAGATGCTGAACACACATTGCAGCGCCCGTATCGACGGCACTTACGTCGGCGAACTCTACTTTCCAAATGGTGAACTCGATATCACACGGGCAGTGACTCCAGGCAACACCCACCTGCTGGACCTGCTGATTACAGCACGCCCGTTGAGTCAGGAGGGAGATGTGTTCATGGCTGCAGACCGCGCGTTCAAGTCAAAAGCTTCGGTCAAGAATAAGGGCATTACCGGGGATCTGTTTCTGATCAGTAAGCCGCAAACCGCACATATCGAGCAGATTCAGCTTGAGCCATCGGTGACCCACCGATCAGTCACGATCCGTGCAGCACTGGAAAACGTCGATCCGACGACTTGTCTGCTGTCTGCGCAGATTCTGGATTCAGACGGAAAGATCGTCAAAGAGGCCGAAGATCTGGCTGTGGCAGTTGAGGATTCCGGCAGGATCAGCAGCAGTTTTGAGTGGGTAGATCCAATCCTCTGGGATACGCATAACCCTTACCTGTATACAGCTAAAATCAGTCTGACCGACAAATCCGGGCAGGTGCTTGATCAATCCTTGCCAATCACCTTTGGGTTTCGGGAAATCGAGATCCGTGGTAAAGATCTCTTCCTCAACGGGACGCCAATTCACCTGCGGGCGATTCAGCTCCGTAATCCGATTTCTGGAGCAGGACTGGGTCAGGAGTCACGGTGTGAAGAGACCTTTGCATGGATGCGAAAGCTGGGCTTTAATTTCCTGATCACGGGAAATTATGGTTATTCTGCGGGCAGCCTCGGTGACCCGGAAAGCTTCCTGCGCGCTGCAGACAAAAATGGCATGCTGGTGTCCTGGTCTCTGCCGCACATCGGGTCGTATGGCAAGGATCTGACCAATCAGGAAGCGGCTCTGGCTTACCAGACATTGACCGAACGGGTCATTCGTGCCGTGCAGAATCATCCCAGCATCATCATGTATGCGATGAATCATAATGCGACCGGCTATAAGGGTGATCAGAATCCACTGCATCTGGATGGGTTGTTTAATCCAAATGATACATCTAAGGGACGATCTCGGAATACGACCCGTGAAAGTGCGCTGCTGGCACAGGAGATAGCACGGACCATTGATACGAGCCGTCCGATTTATCACCATTCGTCCGGCAACCTGGGACAGATGCACACCCTGAATATTTATCTTAACTGGGCACCCCGGCAGGAACGTGCAGACTGGCTGGAGCAATGGAGCATGCATGGCACCAAACCGATCTTTTTTGTGGAATGGGGGCTACCGCATATTGCCTCGTTTTCCAGCTATCGCGGTCCTTCCTTTATCTGGCGAACGAAAGCATGGCAGCAATTCTGGGATGCGGAGTTTGCCGCAGCTATTTTTGGCGACAGCGCGTATGAGATGACGCCTGATCGGCAAAATTCGATGGCGACCCAGCAAAAGCAATGGAAACAAGGCAACCCGATTTCCTGGCCAGCTCTGATCTGGAAATCGCGCCTGCAGGAAGAAAATGTCATTGGAACCCAGGCATGGTACGCAGGTGAAACCTGGAAAGGGCATCGTTTTTATGGCGCTTCCGCCATGCTTCCATGGGATCAGGACCGGATCTGGGTGGAAAATCGCCGGGAGAAAGCGGTGGTCAACGAGGATCGGTACCAGAATCTCAAACAACCCGGAATCGTAGCTGACCGGTATATGCGGGAAAGCAATTACAACCCGGATCTCTCGCGCTTTGAGTTGACCTCACTGGGTAAAACATTCCTGAGATGGAATCAGCCGGTGATTGCCTGGTTGGGAGGCAAACCTGAGCATCCAACGGAGCAAGGGAATATTTTTGAAGCGGGAGACAGCATTCGTCAGTCACTGGTACTGGTTAATGATTCGCGCATTGTTCAGCAGTTTAAGTGGTCAGTTTCGATGAGCCTGCCAGATAGCCAGACGATCATCGGCAAAAAGCGGGTGGAGCCGGGGGCCATTGCGGTTATCCCGCTGATGTGGCAAGCGAGACAAAGTGGCAACAATGATTTTCAGACAGGTACGATCACGGCAAGTATTGAGGCTAATGAGCAGGTGCTGCCGATTGATGGTCGTATGATTCAGATCCGTCGACACAAAGACATGAAACCGAAATCAGCGATCACGATTGGAGTGCTCGGCAAGAATGAGGACCTTCCAGACAGGTTTCGGTCGCTGAAAGCCAGGGAACTGTCGGCATCGGATTCGGTGGATCGCATTGAGCTGCTGATCATTCCGCGCCATGCGTTGCAGGCAGGGCAAACGGTTCCCGCAATGAGACAAGTTCGGGACGGACTGCGGGTACTGGTGCTGGAGCAGACTGCAGATTATCTCCAGAATCAGCTTGGGTTTCGGGTTCAGGAACATCAGATCCGTCGGGTCTTTCCAAGGATGGCGGATCATCCTGTCCTGAAAGGGCTTTGGGCGCTGACCGAAGACCAGCTTCATGACTGGCAAGGTGAAGCGACCAGCCTGCCACAATTTCTCGACGATGGCAAAACGAGCAATCCCAAGTGGTATTGGGCGGGTTATGAAAATACCCGGGTCTGGCGGAGCAGCCGCTGGGGAACGGTCGCATCGGTACTGATCGAGAAGCCTCCGGTGGGGGATTTCCGCGCTATCGTCGATGGCGGTTATGATCTGCAGTATGCACCTCTGCTGGAATTTCGAGCCGGCAAAGGATGTATCCTTTTCTGCCAGCTGGATGTAACAGGCCGTACACAGGCAGAACCAACAGCAGAGGCGCTGTTGCAGAATATGCTGGATTACCTGATGACTTTCCAACCAGACGTGCCAGCAAAGGCCGAAGACATGGCAGAGATTGAAGTCATGGCAGACGCAAAAACTACAGCGTTTTTGAAAACACTCGGCTATGCTGGTAACGGAGTTGATGGTACCATCAGGGTGATTGCGGGTTCAGAGGCCGCAATAAAGGCGGGTTCACAACTGCAGGCAGTCGAACAGGGCAAAACGATTGTCGCGATCGGGCAGAATCAGCAAGGCTTGGATGCGCTTTTCCCGGAACGTTTCACCGTTGCGAAAGAAGGCATCTTTCCGCAGCTGCTTGATGACCTGCATGACCCGCTGCTGACCGGGATCAATAATGGCGACCTGTACTGGCCGGGAAAACTGACCTGCCCCAGCCTGAAGGAGACCCCGCATCCGGCTCTGCATATTGAGCACCATGGTCAGGGAACGATCGTCCTGTTGCAGCCGACACTGTTCCCTGAACCGTTGACAGGCGATAAGCTGTTGATGGACGAGTACGACTACTGGCGAAAGAGTCAACGACGTTTTGCGTGGTTTGTCAGCCAATTGCTGCGCAATGCGGGTGCAAGACCTGATTCCGGATTGCTGGATCGTTTTTCGCAACCTGCCGGACTGTACAACGTCGTGCTGGCAAAGTGGCAAGGTAAAGTTGACCGGGAGAATGTCGGACGTGCCGAAAAATGGTTCGCTCCGAACCACGGTCAGGAGTGGCCAACAGTCAAGGTCCCAGGATCGTTTGATGTGGAAGCGAATGGTCTGTCAGCGGAATACAACGGCTTTTTCTGGTACCGGACAACCTTCCCGACACCCGTGATGACGTCGGATGAACCGGTTCTGGAAATAGGGGCTGTTGATGATGAATCATGGATCTGGCTGAATGGTGAGTTTCTTGGTGAAGTCACTCGGGAGACAAACCCGAAAGATTTCTACAAGGCTCCACGGACCTATGTCCTGAAACCCGGTATGCTTAATGCAAACGGCATCAACACTCTGGTGATTCTGGCCAACGATACTTACCTCAGTGGCGGATTGACACAAGTACCACGTCTCACTTCTCCGGGCCCCTGGCTCAACAGTCATTATGCACAGGTGCCAAAGGCCAGCGACGATCCTTACCGGTATTACCGCTGGTAAAGGCTACTTCTGCTTACTTTGAG
>MDTD01165274.1_pt1 | contig 30028 bp, 34 predicted proteins | sample 811221 | NCBI WGS metagenome assembly MDTD01 (sample SAMN05326646, study PRJNA326480) | marine metagenome | isolation source: seawater | place: Pacific Ocean: South West | collected 2011 | reverse complement strand
TTCTAAAGAATGAAAATATTAAAATTTAAAAATAAACTTAGGTATAAATACGCTAAAAAAATTCATATTGAAGATCTTATCTTAAACCTGTCCATTGGAATTCACGATTTTGAAAAAACAAAAAAACAAAGAGTTAAATTTAATATTGAAATTACGACTGACCCTAATCTTAAAACTGACATTAAATCAATAGTGAACTATGAAAATGTAATTAATATTATTAAAAAGATAGCTCAAAAAAAACATTTTGAGTTGTTAGAAAATTTAGCGGAAACCATCTTTGACGAAGTTTTTAAGAATAAGAAAATAAAAAAAATTAAACTTAAAATTGATAAACTCGATATCATCGAGGAAACTAAATCAGTTGGTATAGAAGTAATAAAAGCCAAATTATAATGAACAGTTTAGATCAAGGAAAAAAAGTTATAAAAGATAAAATCCCGCTGATAACGAAAAATCCTGGGGTCTACAAGATGATAAGCTCAACCGGAGAGATACTTTATATCGGTAAAGCAAAAAATATACCTAACAGGCTCAAAAGTTACGTTACAGAATCGTATTTACCAATAAGAACTGAAAGAATGCTATCTTTAACTCATAATCTTGAAACAACAACTACTAGTAATGAAAGCGAAGCCTTACTTCTAGAAGCAAACTTAATTAAAAAATATAAACCTAAATTTAATATTTTATTAAAAGATGACAAATCATTTCCATATATTTTTATTTCTGATCATGAATTTCCAAGAATTGAAAGACATAGAGGATCAAAGAATAGACCTGGAAAATATTATGGACCTTTCGCAAGCTCTTTGGCTGTCAACATGGCAATAAAAACAATTCAAAAAATTTTTTTATTAAGATCTTGTACTGATAAACAAGTCGAAGCAGGAGAAAAAACTTGCTTCAACTACTTATTAAAGAGATGCGCGGGACCGTGTGGTGGAAAAATTAGTAAAAAAGATTATGCAAAATTAGTTGAGGCCGCTGATGAATTTTTAAGTAAAGGTAAATCGAGGAAAATTCAAAAAACACTTTCTCAACAAATGGAGAAAGCAAGTGAAGAATTAGATTTTGAAAAAGCAGTAATAATGAGAGATAAGATTAAATCTTTAAATATAATTCAGTCCTCATTAACTGTAACTGAAGCAAATCTTATTGAAGCAGATGTCATTGCTGCATACAAAGAATCCGGCAAAACATGTATACAAGTTTTTTTTTATAGATCAAAACAAAATTGGGGTAATCAAGCGTTTTTTCCTAAGCACGATGAAGAAGACTCTCTCAAAGATATTCTGTCCTCTTTTATATCTCAATTTTATGAAAATAAAGCTATACCAAGTCTAATTATAACTAATTTTGAAGTTAACGAAAAAACTTTATTAGAAAAAACATTTTCTAATAAAGAAAATAAACAAATTGTTATTAAACAAGCAAAATCTAAAAATGAAATAAGCATTTCAAAACTTGCAGAAAAAAATGCAAAACAAGCTTTAACTCAAAAACTAGTACAATCCGACACGAATAATAATTTAATAGAAAGTTTAGCTTCAAAATTCAAAATTGATGACAATATTGATCTAATTGAAGTTTATGACAATAGCCATATTCAGGGAACAGACTCGGTTGGGGCTTTAATATGTTTCGGTCGAGAGGGATTTGTTAAAAAAAGGTATAGAAAATTTAATATTAAAAATGAAAAAGTGCTAAATGATGATTATGGTATGATGAAAGAAGTTTTGTTCAGAAGATTTTCAAAAGCAATTAAGGAAAGGTCAGGCTCTTTATCTATACCTGAACTAGTCATTATTGATGGTGGAAAAGGTCAATATTCTGTTAGTAGAGAAATATTAAATGAATTAGGGCTTCACGATTTGCCAATTCTCGCAGTTGCTAAGGGAAAAAATAGAAATGCAGGTGAAGAAAAAATCTTTCATCATGGAAAAGAGTATATTTTACAAAAAAATGATCCTCTTTTATTTTTTATTCAAAGATTAAGAGACGAGGCTCATAGATTTGCTATTAGCACCCATAGAGCAAAAAGAAAGAAAAATTTGAGTAAATCTCTTCTTGATCAAATTCAGGGTGTTGGCCGCCAGAGAAAAAGGGCTTTGCTTAATCATTTTGGGTCGGCACGAGCAGTGGAATCGGCTAGCTTAGATGACTTAAAATCTGTTGAAGGAATTGAAGACAGCATTGCTAAGAAAATATATAATTATTTCCACGAATAACATGAAAATACCTAACATCTTAACCATTGGAAGAATAATTATAGTGCCTATTTTTGTGCTAACTTTTTTTATACCTGGTTTTTTTGGAGATTTGATTCCTTTCTTTTTATTTATTCTAGCAAGTTTCACCGATTATTTGGATGGCTTACTAGCAAGATTTTTTAAAGAAGAATCAAAGCTAGGTGAACTATTAGATCCAATTGCCGATAAAATAATTGTAGCAGCAGCATTAATACTTTTGGTTATGAACGGAACAATCAAAAATTATGAGGTGATTGCAGCAATTATAATCTTAACAAGAGAGATTTTAGTTTCGGGACTAAGAGAATTTTTAGCTAAAGGAAGTGTATCTATGCAAGTTACAAGCCTATCAAAATTAAAAACTTTTTTACAAATGTTATCAATCGCAATCCTTCTCACAGGCGACAGCGGAAATAAGATTATCAATTTTCAGGATTATAATGCGCAAACAATTGGGATTATACTCTTGTGGCTATCAGCTTTCTTAACTTTATACACTGGGTATGACTATTTAGTAAAAGGTATCGATCACGCGATTAATGAAGATAATAAAAATTAAGCTGCATTTTTCTTTTTTCTGACTAGCCCCTGGTAACTCTCTGAAAGTTCCTTAATTGTATCACAAACTTTAAACTGATATTCACCTATGCTTGCAACTGGAGTAACTTCTGCGGCTGTTCCAGTTAAAAAACATCCTTCAAAACTTGCCATCTCATCAATTTTGATTTTTCTTTCAATAACTTTAATACCTTTTGATTTAGCTATCTCGATAACACATCTTCTAGTAATACCATCTAAAAAAGAGTCTGGCGTTGGTGTGTGTAATTCTCCAGATGAATTTTTAAAAAAAATATTTGCACCCGTTGCTTCTGCAATATTTCCCTGATGATCAAGCATTAATGAATCTGTATATCCTTTTGACTCTGCTTCGTGTTTTGATAGTGTGCATATCATGTAAAGTCCTGACGCTTTTGTGTCCCAAGGAATTGAGTCAGGTGAGGGTCTTCTCCAGGAAGAAATATTTAATTTTATACCCTCTAATTTTAATTTTGGATCAAAATAAGACCCCCATTCCCAGGTTGCTATTGCGACGTTTATTTTTGTTTTTTGAGCAGATATTGCCATCATTTCGCTACCTCTCCATATTATAGGTCTTACATATCCATTCTTTGTTTTTTGAACATCTACAATTTTCTTTGTTGAAATATTAATTTCTTCCTCGCTATAAGGAACTTTCATTCCCATTCTTTTAGCAGAGTAAAATAAACGTTTAGTATGCTCCTCAAGTTTAAAAATTTCTCCATCATAAACTCTCAAGCCTTCAAATACACAACTTGCGTAATGCAAACCGTGGCTTAAAACGTGAACTTGGGCTTTTTCCCAGTCTATACAATCACCATTAAACCAGATTTTTCCTTTTCTTTTGTCGTAGGGTATAACTTCCATAAAAAATTGAATATAACGATTTTTTTCTTACAAAAAAGTATATTTCTTATTACAATAAGTCAATATAACTTACCATTATGAAAGAGTTATTATATTTAAAAGATGACCAGATTAAAGATTTCATTCAGTTGCTTTTTTATGCTTATAGAGAAACTTTCTCTGATCCTAAAAATATTTTATCAAAAAATTCTTTTGGATTGGCTCACTTGAGAGCATTAAATTTAATTGAAAGAAATCCAGGTACAAATTTGGGAGAATTAATATTCCAGTTAAAAGTGACTAAACAAAGTCTTAATAGAGTTTTGAGAGATTTATTGAAAGCAAAAATGATCAAACAATCAAAAGACTTGGAAGACACAAGAAAAAAAAACCTTTATTTAGATAAAGAGGGTAAAATTTTTTTTGAAAAAATTTACGAAACACAAAAAAAAAGAATATTCAATGCTTTGAAAAGTTCTGAGCCAGACTCAGTTATAAAATTTAAAGAGGTTCTTAACAAAATTATTGATGGAAAAAATTAAATCACATATTTTAGTTGTTGATGATGATGATAGAATAAGAGAATTGGTAAAACAGTATCTTATTGAAAAGGGATTTGTTGTCTCTACCGCAATAAATTCCTCGGACGCTAAAGTCAAAATTAATTACTTTAAATTTGATCTTATTGTTTTAGATGTAATGATGCCTGGGCAAACTGGATTTGAACTTACAAAAGAGATAAAAGAAAAATCAAATCAGCCAATTATACTTCTTACTGCAAAGGGAGAAGTTGAAAATAGAGTTTTGGGTTTAGAATTAGGTGCTGATGACTATTTACCAAAACCATTTGAACCTAAAGAACTTCTTCTTAGAATAAAGAATATTATATCAAAAAATAAAAAAATTGACCTTAATAAGATTAATAAGATAGGAGAGGCTAAAGTAGATTTAAATAAAATGTTCATTTTATTAAAAGATAAAAAAAGTAAGATTAACAACTCTGAAAAAAAAATTTTACTTGAGATGCTGTCTAATCCTGGAAAAACTTATACTAGAACGCAAATAGGTGAGATCTCAAATATTACTCAAGAAAGATCGATAGATGTTATGATAACCAGATTAAGACAAAAAATAGAAACAAACCCTAAAAACCCGAAATATTTACAAACAATAAGAGGTTCAGGATATGTCCTTTGGATTGAATAGAATTTTAAAAAAAACATTTCCTAAAGGTCTTTTCTACAGATCTTTAATAATTGTTGCTGCACCAACTATTATTTTACAAATAATTATAACTGTTGTCTTCTTCGACAGCATATGGATTAAAGCAAATAAAGGTTTAACAAGATCTTTGGTGGCTGAAATTGAAACTCTTAATGATGTTTATAACAATCAAGATCAAAGCGTTATAAATTTTCTTACAAAAAAATATAAGGAGAATTTTGATTTTGTTATAAACATAAAAGAAGAGCAGCTCCCTAGTATAAGCTCTGAAAGAAAATACAGTCCAATGGATAGATCCTTGAGAAGAGAATTAAAATCAACTTTTGGAACTTCAAATTATTGGTTTTCTACAACTAAATATGGGGATCTTGTTGAAATTAAAATTCGATCTAATAATAAAATTATTCAAATTTTGTTTCCTAAAGAAAAAATTGCACCATCCTCTGTAAGATTATTTATTTTATGGATTACACTCCCATCAATTTTATTAATTTCAATCGCTATTATTTTTCTAAAAAATCAGACTAGACCTATTGTCAATCTCTCAAAAGCAGCTGAAAGATTTGGAAAAGGTGATTATGTAAATGAGATAAGGCCTTCAGGTGCCTCTGAGATAAGAAAAGCTGCTTATGAATTTGATAGAATGGTAAAAAGAATAAATAGACACTTGAATCAAAGAACTGAAATGCTGTCGGGTATAAGTCATGACTTAAGAACACCATTAACTAGGCTTAAATTACAGCTAGCTTTGTTAGAACAAAAAGAATTATCAAAAAAAATGTCTGTTGATATAGATGAAATGGAAAGCATGCTAAATAACTATTTACAGTTTGCTAAATCACAAGTTCAAGAAGAGTCCACAGCAATTGATGTAAAAGAATTTTTTGAAGAAATTAAGAGAAATAAAAATAATAAAAATTTACATTTTGATTTAGACTCATCTGAAGAAATTGTTTTAGTCGCAAGAAGAAATGCTTTAATGAGATGCTTCAACAATATTATTGAGAATGCAATAAATTACGGAAAAAATGCATATGTTCAAATTTTGAAATCTAAAAATAATCTTGTTGTTACAATAGATGATGACGGGCCAGGGATACCAGTAAATCAATATAAAAATGTTTTTAAACCTTTCCACCGCCTAGATAAAGGCAGAAATTTGAATCACTCTGGGGTTGGTCTGGGTCTTTCAATAGCTGAAGATATTGTAAGATCGCACGGAGGAAATATTCAACTAGGAGATAGTAAATACAAAGGCTTACAAGTTAAGATTTCTTTGCCTTTTTAAATTTTTTTTTTCTTTTTTTTGAAAAATTGTTTTTCTTTTTTAAATTTTTAAAACTATTAATTTGTATTTGTTGTTTATTTACAATTTTTTTCAAAATTTCAAACTCTTCTCTTGGAACTAAATCTAGTTTCTCGACGAATTGATCACGCCTAAACTTTAAACTGTTTATTAACTCGTTTTTAGCGTCTTGTGACGACAAAATTCCATTTTCTATGAAGTCTGACATCAGCTTTAAAATTTTTTCTGAACTTTTCATAATTAATCTTAATTGATAAGAAAAATAATTTCAATTATGATATATAATTCTTAATGTATATTCATAATTTAGACCCAGTTCTATTTGACTTTGGATTTTTTGAGCTTCGTTGGTATTCTTTGGCGTATATATTTGGAATTTTGATTGGATGGTGGGTAGGTAAGAAAATCATTAATTTGAGATTGAAGAACATAAATTCAAATTTGAAAATTGAGGAAGACACATTTGATGATTTAATAACTTATATTATTATATCTATAATTTTAGGAGGAAGATTAGGATATGTTATATTCTATAATCTTTCTTATTATTTAAACAACCCATTGGATATACTTAAAATTTGGCAAGGCGGTATGTCATTTCATGGAGCATTAATTGGAATTATTTTGGGTACATATTATTTTTCAAAGTTTAATAGTACAAAAACTTTTTTTTTCTTAGATGTAATAGCTTGTGTTGCGCCTATAGGTTTGTTTTTTGGTAGAATAGCAAATTTTATCAATGCCGAACTTTATGGAAAACCAACAAATGTTTTTTGGTCGGTAATTTTTCCTAAAGTTGATAATGTTTCTCGTCACCCTTCACAGCTTTATGAAGCTGCGTTAGAAGGCCTTGTTCTTTTTTGTATTCTTATTTTAATATTAAACTTTTACAGAAAAATTAAGATAGGTATCATGTCGAGTATTTTTTTAATTACTTATGGGATATTTAGAATTTTTATTGAACAATTTAGAGAGCCAGACATACATATTGGATATATATTAAATAATTTCAGCTTAGGTTCAGTTTTAAGTGTGGTAATGATTTTATTTGGAACATATCTTTTTTTCAGAATCACTAAAAATGAAGAATATAAATAGAAATTTTTTAAGTTCAAAAGAGATTCCTTTCGATGAATTTATTTCAAATGTTTTATATGATGAAAATCACGGTTACTATTCAAAAAAAATGCCGTTTGGAAAAGCTGGCGACTTTATTACTGCTCCAGAAATTTCTTTCTTATTTAGTGAAATTATTGCGATATGGATAATTTCATTTTGGGAACACCTCGATAAACCAAAAAAATTTAATATTATTGAACTTGGGCCAGGTAACGGTCTTTTAATCAACGTTATGATTAAAACTTTTAAAAAATTTCCTGAATTTTTTAATTCATCTAAAATTTATATGTACGAAAAAAGTAAAAAGCTTGAAATCATTCAAAAAAAACTTCTTGGCAAAGAAGACATAAAATGGGTAAAAAATTTTGATTTAATAAAAAAGGGTCCAGTTATATTTTTGGGAAATGAATTTTTTGATGCTATTCCAATTAAACAATTTAAAGTAAAAGATAAAATAATTTACGAAAAATTTGTGAAGTTAAGTAAAAATAATCAAATCAAATATTTATTCAAAAAAATTGATAAAAAAATTACAAACCAGTTAAAAAAACTCAATTTATTAAAAAATCAAACTTTTATAGAATATCCCAAAAAAGGTTTGGAAGAATTAGATGAAATTGTTGAAATAATTAAAAGACGTAACGGAGGTATTTTGTTAGTTGACTATGGTTTTCTAAAACAAAAAAGTGTAAGCACTGTGCAATCTGTTAAAAAACACAAAAAAGTAAATTTATTTGAAGATTTGGGAAATGCAGATATTACCTCTTTAGTAAATTTTAATTTACTTGAAAAATTTTTTATGCAAAAAAACTTGAAAATTAATAAAACTGTTAGTCAGTCAAAATTTTTAAAAAGAGTTGGTATAATAGAACGAGCTGACATAGTAAGCAAAAAGATAAGCTTTAAAGATAAATCTAGTATATATTTTAACCTTCAAAGACTTTTACATCCAAAATATATGGGTGAATTATTTAAGGTAATTTTTGCTTTCAAAAATAATAAAAAATTTTCACTGGGTTTCGATTAATGTTTTTTGGAGAAAAACTTCGTAATTTCAAGAATATTCAACACTGTTTTTTTTCTAAAAACGGCGGCACATCAGACGGATTTTATAGTAGTCTTAATTGTGGAATTGGGTCATTAGATAATAAAGAAAAAGTTTTTAAAAATTTAGAAATTGTATCAAAAAAATTTAATGTTTCATTGAATGATTTAGTTTTAATGAAACAAACCCACAGTAATAAGGTAATTCAAATAGATGAAAAGAATAGTCACATTAAAAGATTTGAATGTGATGCTTTAATAACAAAAATTGAAAATATTCCAATTTCTGTCCTTACGGCTGATTGTGTTCCAATTTTAATTTTTGAAAAATTAAATAGAATTATTGGCTGTATCCATGCAGGATGGAAAGGTGCTCTTAATGGAATTATAGAAAATACTATTAATAAGATACGATCCCTTAATTCTAAAAATGAAATCTACGTCGCTATAGGTCCATGTATAGGAAAAAAAAGCTACGAAGTTAAAACTGATTTTTATGAAAAATTTTTAAATAATGATAAACAAAGTCAATTTTTTTTTGATAAGAAAAATGAAGACAAATTTCTTTTTGACTTAAGGGGATATGTAAACAGCCGACTAAAAAAGATGAATATTCATAATTTTGACAACATTGAATTGGATACATATATGGAAAAGAAGAATTTTTTTAGTTTTAGGAGGTCAGTGCACCTTAAAGAAAAAGATTACGGTAGATGTATTTCAACAATATGTTTGAAAACTTAAAAGAATAATTGTATAAGTAATTGATTTCATGAAAATTTTATCTGGAACTAGCAACACAAAGCTCAGTAAGGATATTTCCAAACAACTAAAACTTAAACTAGTAAATACCAATATAAAAAGGTTTTCTGACGGAGAAATTTATATTGAGATTAATGAAAATATAAGAGGTAACAGTGTGTTTGTAATTCAGTCTACCTCGCATCCTGCCAACGATAATTTAATGGAATTATTACTTTGTATTGATGCTCTTAGAAGATCATCAGCAAAAAATATTACTGCGGTAATACCTTATTATGGTTACGCAAGACAAGATAGAAAAGTTGCACCGAGAACATCAATATCTGCAAAAGTTGTTGCTAATCTCATCAGTAACGCTGGAGCAAGCAGAGTTGTTACGGTTGACTTACACGCAGGACAAATTCAAGGTTTTTTTGATATGCCAGTTGATAACCTTTTTACAACACCTTTGTTTAGTAAATATATTAAAAAAAAATTAAACAGTAAAAATTTGTTGTGTGTCTCACCAGACGTTGGAGGTGTCCAAAGAACAAGAGGTCTTGCTACAAAAATAAAAGCTGATTTAGCAATAATAGATAAAAGAAGACCAAAACCAGGACAGTCAAAGGTTATGAATATTATTGGTAACGTTAAAGGTAAGACATGCATTATTGTGGATGATATTATTGATAGTGGTGGAACTATAGTTAGTGCAGTTGATGCATTAAGAAAAGCGGGCGCATTAGAAGTTTATGTTTTTATCACACACGCTGTTTTAAGTGGAGAAGCAGTGTCAAAAATACAAAAATCAAAAATCAAGAAATTAATTATTACTGACACAATAGATAATTCTTCAAAAATAAAAAATAATAGTAAAATCGAGGTATTATCTATAGCACCCCTGATGGCAGAGGCCATAAAAAGAATTTCTAACTCAACGTCAGTATCTGATTTATTTAATTAGTGCTTGTTTTCTTCACAAACTTGAGTTAAATAGCTCATCCAAATAAAAACATGAATAATTTAAAAGCAACTATAAGAGAAAGCGTCTCAACAGGTGAGACTAACAAATTAAGGCAAAAAGGATTTATACCAGCAATTTTGTATGGTGGAAAAGATCCAAATACAAAAATTTCAATAGAAAAAAAATTGATTAAAAATATCTTAAACTCAGAATCTTTTTTATCGAGAGTTGTAGAGTTAGACATCGATGGAAAAAAACAAAAAGTAATTCCTAGAGAAGTTGCCTATAATGTTATTTCAGATGAACCTATTCATATAGATTTTATGAGGGTGGTTGCTGGTGCAAAAATAGTTCTTGAGGTACCAGTAAAGTTTATCAATAATGAAGATTGCCCAGGTTTAAAAGTAGGTGGTGTGTTAAACATTGTAAGAAGAAAAGTTGAGTTAAAATGTCCAGCAGAAAATATTCCAGAGGAAATAGTTGTTGATTTGGCTGGCTTAGAAATTGGGTCAAGCATAAAAATATCATCCGTCAAACTTCCTGAAAATGTTAAACCAACAATAACAGATAGAGATTTTGTTATTTCTACGGTCGCTGCACCAACAATTATAAAAGAGCCAGAAAAACCTGCTGAGGGAGAAACTGTAGAAGGAGCTGAAGGAGAAACACCTGCTACAACAGCAGACGGCGCGCCGGCTGAAGGTGGAGCACAAACAGCGGCTGCAGGTAAAGAAGGTGAAGCTGGTAAAAAAGATGCTCCTAAAAAAGACGCTGCAAAAAAAGATGACAAAGCACCAGTTACAGATAAAAAGCAGCCTGAAAAGAAATAATTAAATATGCTACTACTAGTTGGTTTAGGTAATCCAGGTCCTAAAGATGTAAATAACCGACACAACATCGGATTTAAAATTATTGACGCAATCAATCAACACTTTAAACTATCAAAACAAAAACCCAAATTCAAAGGTTTGCTTACCACAGGTATAATAGGTGAGCATAAAGTATACGCTATCAAACCACTTACTTTTATGAATAACTCTGGTACTGCAGTAAAAGAATTGATTGACTACTTTAAAATTGATGCCAAAAACGTAATAGTATTTCATGATGATTTAGATATTGACCTCGGTAAAGTTAAAGCGAAATTTGGTGGAAGTTCCGCTGGTCACAATGGAATTGAGTCGATTGATAAATTTATTGGTAAGGATTACTCAAGAGTAAGAATTGGAATTGGACATCCTAATGACAAAAAAAAGGTCAATAATCATGTTCTTGAAGATTTTAAGGAAGATGAAGAAGATCAAATTAAAGAAATAACAAATAATATTGTAAAGGTAATTCCAACATTACTTGAAAAAAAAAATTGATCTTTTCTCAAGTAAAGTAAATCAGAACTTAAATGGGATTTAAATGTGGAATTGTTGGTCTGCCTAATGTAGGCAAATCAACTTTGTTCAATGCTTTGACTGCCTCAAAAAATGCTGAAGCAGCCAATTTTCCTTTTTGTACAATTGATCCAAACATTGGTGTGGTTGATGTTCCAGATCATAGATTGGACAAATTGTCGGTACTATCTAATTCAAAAAAAAAAATTTATACTAATATTACTTTTGTAGATATTGCTGGACTAGTCAAAGGTGCCTCTAAAGGTGAGGGATTAGGTAATAAATTTTTATCACATATAAGGGAGGTAGATGCAATCATTCACTTGGTTAGATGCTTTGAGTCAGACCAAATTACGCACGTAAATTCATCAATTAATCCTGTTAACGATCTAGAAACTATTAACACAGAAATTATTTTATCAGATATAGATGTTATTCAAAAAAAATTAGAAAAAAGTAAAAAAAAACTTCTTAATCCAAAAGAAATAGAAATTCTTGAAAAAAAATTAAAAGAGTTAAATACAGATGATGGTATCACAACTTCGACTGATATAAAAGAAACTCAAATTCTAAGTCAAATAGGTTTACTAAGTATAAAACCAAAAATAATTGTCTGTAACGTTGACGAAAATAGTTTAGAAAAAGGGAACAGATATACCGAGAGTGTTAAAGAGAAATTCAAAAATGAAAAAATAGTTACAATTTGTGCTGACATTGAGGATCAAATTATGAATCTAGATAAAAGTGAAAGAGAGTCGTTTATGAAAGAAATTGGATTAAATAAAACTGGTCTTAATAAGTTAATCAGAGAGGGTTATGACCTTCTTAATCTTGATACTTATTTTACATCGGGGCCTGAAGAATCTAGGGCTTGGACTATAAAAAAAAATACATTAGCTCCGGAGGCTGCTGGAAAAATTCATACAGAGTTTGAAAAAAATTTCATTCGTGCAGAAGCAGTTTCGTGTGATGATTTTATAAAATACGGAAGTTCCGAAAAATGTAAAGAAAATGGAAAATTAAGAATAGAGGGAAAAGATTATATAGTTAAAGATGGAGATGTGTTATTTTTCAGAGTCAATACGTGACCATAATCTTCTCATGCTAAAGTAAACTAGCACTGATAATATGGTTAAATATATAATAACCTTTACTCCAGTTTTGTGTCTAGCTTCCAAATGAGGTTCCGCTGCCCATGTTAAGAACGTTGTTACGTCTTTTGCCATTTGGTCTATGGACGCCACAGTTCCATCAGAATAATCAACTATCCCATCACTCAAAGGATTTGACATCTTAATTTTATTTCCAATCATATATTTATTGTAATAAACACCATCATCTAAAACAAAACCTTGAGGAGGATCCTCGTAACCCATTAATACTGAATAAATATAATTCGCGCCTCCGGGCCTCGCTTTAACAAGAACAGACATATCCGGTGGGTAAGCGCCTCCATTTGCAGCTATTGAGGCTTTCATATTAGGGTACGGACTCACAAAACGGTCTGAAGGTCTACCAGGCCTAGTAAACATTTCACCATCACTATTCGGACCGTCGGTAACCTCAAAACTTGATGCAATAGCTTTAACTTCCTCTTTTGTAAATTCTGGTCCACCCTTCTCTCCTAAATTTCTATAGCTTAAATATTGCATCGAATGACATGATGAACATACTTCTTTATAAACTTGATAACCTCTTTGAAGCGATGGTCTATCAAATTTACCTGTAATGCCCGAAAAACTCCAATTTACTTTTAATAAATCGTTTTTACCTGAGGCACTGTAAGATTTACTATGAAAGGCAATAAAAACTAAAAAACAAAGTATTATTTTTACGAAACTATCTTTATTCATTAAAACTCTTATCAGACTTAGTAGGAACTGGATTTAATCCTCCTGTTAGGACCGGCTCAGAAATACTCAATGGTAAAGGATCAGTTTTTTCAATGTACCCAAGAACTGGTAAAATTACTATAAAATGCAAGAAATAATAAATTGTTGCAACTCTAGCTAATAATAAATAAATGCCTTCTGCGGGCATTGCGCCTAAATATCCTAAAGCTAAAACATCTATAACAAATACCCAAAAAAACTGCCTGTATATTGGTCTAAACACTGCAGATCTAACTTTGTTAGTATCTAGCCATGGAAGAATTACCAATACGAACAGCGCTCCAAACATTAAAAGAACTCCTCCGAGTTTATCTGGAACAGCTCTTAAAATCGCATAGAAAGGTAATAAATACCACTCCGGAACAATATGAGCAGGAGTAACCATTGGGTTCGCCTGAATGTAGTTATCTGAATGGCCTAAAACATTTGGTGTAAAAAAAACAAATCCAGAAAATATTATCATAAATAATAATAATGCAAAAATGTCTTTTACAGTTATGTAAGGGTGAAACGGCACAGTATCTTTTGATGGTTTTTTAATATCAATACCAACAGGATTATTATTTCCAGGAACGTGCAATGCCCAGATATGTAGAACTACTAATCCAAGAATTAAAAATGGAATTAGATAATGCAAACTAAAAAATCTTGTTAACGTTGGGTTATCTACTGAATAACCTCCCCATAACCAAGTAACTACGCTTTCTCCAACTAACGGTATAGCACTAAACAAGTTTGTGATTACTGTGGCTCCCCAAAAACTCATTTGACCCCAAGGTAAAACATATCCCATAAATGCTGCTGCCATCATAAGGATATAAATGAACATACCTATAATCCAAATTAATTCTCTAGGTGATTTATAAGATCCATAAAATAAAGATCTGAAAATATGTATATAGACAGCTAAAAAGAACATTGAAGCTCCATTGCTATGGACATATCTAATCAACCATCCATAATTTACATCTCTCATTATTTTTTCTACACTCTCAAATGCCATGTCTGCATGTGCAACATAATGCATAGCTAAAACTATTCCTGTTATAATTTGTGTCATTAAACAAAAAGTTAATATCCCCCCAAAAGTCCACCAGTAATTTAAATTTTTTGGTGTTGGATATTCTGTAAGGTGTGCTCCTAAAGATAAAAGAGGAAGCCTGTCGTTAAACCATTTCCCTGCTTTTGATTTTGGTACGTATTCGTGTTCACTCATATTTTTTTTTATCCAATTTTAATTGTATTACTATCTACAAATTCATACTTTGGTATTTCCATGTTTTTAGGTGCTGGTCCTTTTCTAATTCTACCCGAAACATCGTAATGAGATCCGTGACAAGGGCAAAACCAACCATTGTAATCCCCTTTGTCTTTTAAGGGAACGCATCCCAAATGAGTACACACACCTAACATTACTAACCACTCGTCTTTTCCATCTTTAACTCTCTCTTCATCTTTTTGAGGATCAGGTAAATCACTTAAGGCAACTGATCTGGCCTCGGCTATTTCTTCTGAGGTTCTTCTTTTTAAAAAAACTGGTTTACCTCTCCACAAAACCGTAATTGAATTACCAGGCTCGACCTGACTAATATCAACTTCGGTTGTTGCTAGTGCTTTAACCGACTGATCTGGATTCATTTGATGTATTAATGGCCAGATAGCAGCACCTAATCCAACAGCCCCAACTGTATAACTAGCTGTAAATAAGAAATCTCGTCTATTCTTTTTGTCCTCTTGTTTACTCATTTTTTACAATTTACTATTAATAATTATTTAATTAAGACTTATTCTGAGTCTTTACTAGGGTCAGAATGACACATAAATTAATCATTGATGATAAACATAGCCCTTTATAAACCAGATATACCTCAAAATACAGCAGCTATTATTAGATTAGCGGCTTGTTTGAACCTTAAAATCCATATTATTGAGCCTTGCGGATTTAACTTAAACGATTCGAGGTTTAAAAGAGTAGCGATGGACTATATAAAAATCAGTAAAATTGTCAAATACCAAGACTTTACAGAATTTAAAAATAAGAATTTAAAATTCAGGATTATATTAATGACAACAAAAGCTAATAAATATTACCATAAATTTCAATTTAAAAAAAATGATTTTATTCTTTTAGGAAGAGAAAGTGCTGGTGTTCCAAAAGAAGTTCACAAAGAAATAAAAACTAAGTTAAAAGTTCCTTTGAGTACAAAAGCTAGGTCACTAAATGTAGCAATGACTGCTGCGATTGTTGCTTCTGAGGCCTTGAAACAAATAAATTTTTTTAAATGAAAAATCTTTTAGAAATAAAAAAAAGACTTACAAGTAATTGGTTTAAATTTTTACAAATAGAAATTGTGAAAAATTTTCAGAATATTGAAAGTAATTATTGTAAAAAGTATAAACTTAAAAATAAAAAGTTTATTAAAAGAAATTGGAAAAAAGGTAGGTCTAATGAGGGCGGTGGTACATCGTATTTATTGATAAATGGAAATGTATTTGAAAAAGTTGGAATTAATCAATCAACTGTTAATGGAGTATTTCAAAAATCTTTTAGATCAAAAATTCTTGGAGCAAAAAAAAATGGAAAATATTGGGCTTCTGGCATTTCAGTAGTGGCCCATATGAAGAACCCAAAAATACCTGCCTTTCATTTTAACACAAGGTTCATTGTAACAACAAAAGAATGGTTTGGTGGAGGAATAGATGCTACGCCAAGTCATCAAGATAAAAATGAAAGTATTCAAATACATAAAAAACTTAAAAAAATTTGCCTAATTAATAAAAAAAATTATAATAAATATAGAAAGTGGTGTGATGATTATTTTTATCTACCACATAGAAAAGAACCAAGGGGAATCGGTGGTATTTTTTTTGATTACGAAACAAAAAATTGGGAAAAGAATTTCAAGTTCGTTAGAGACCTAGGAATTGGTTTCGTAGAAATTACGGGTGAGATTATTAATAAAAAAAGAAATTTAAAATGGAGTAAAAAAGATAAAGAGTTACAATTATATAAAAGGGGAAGATATATTGAATTTAATCTTTTGTATGATAGAGGCACAAAATTTGGTTTAAATTCTGGAGGAGATACAGATGCTATTTTGATGTCACTGCCCCCTAAAGCAAAATGGAAATGAAATGGAAAAAGAACCAATAACAACAAAAGGTTTAGAAAATTTGAAGTCCGAACTCGAAGAACTTAAAAATATTAAAAGACCAAAAATTGTTGCAGCAATAGCAGAGGCTAGATCTCACGGAGATCTTAAAGAAAATGCAGAGTATCATGCTGCAAAAGAACAACAAGCTTTGCTGGAAAGTAGAGTAATAGCAATTAATGATGTAATTGCCAGAGCAAACGTTATCGACGTTACAAAATTAGAGAACGATGGAAAAGTTATTTTTGGATCAACAGTTTCAGTAAAAGATCTTGATACAAATAAAGAGACTAAATATAGATTAGTTGGCCAAGATGAAGCCAACATTGCAAAAAATTTAATATATTTTAAAAGTCCAATCGGCAAAAGTTTAATAGGGAAAAAGTTAAACGATCTAGTAAGCGCAAGCACACCTTCTGGAGAAAGAAATTTTGAAATTTTAAAAGTAGAGTATATCTAACTGTTGAATTTGCTTATAATCTGGTTGGCTCTTAATTCCTCAAGGGTATAATTATTTTTTATCCATTCTTCTTCTAAATTTTTAAGAATAATACCAATTTTTTGACCCTCAGGAACACCTTTGTCTAACAAGTATTTTCCATCAAATGGAAACTTAGGAATATTAATAGAATTAATATCTTTTGATATTAAGAAATATTCTTTGGAACTCTTTTTTTTGTTTATGAAAAATGTGAGTAAATTTAAATCATGTAAATTTTTTTTTCCCAGAAAGTAAATATTATTTTTTAAGTTGTTTTTAAAATATTTTTTATTTTCAATATAGTTTAAATATTGTTTGTTTAATAAATTTAACTTTTCTTTTAAAAAATTAGAGGTATTGTATTTATGACAGAAATATTCATGATTATCTTTACCATCGATCAATAATATTGCTAACAACAAATTTAAATCAATTTTTAAATCACTTGAAAAAAGATCAATTTTATTTAACCGATCGATATATTTTAACTCAGAAAATATTAATAAAAAAATATTTTTCAAATCTTCTGTTTTATTTATATGCTTAAAATTATCAAGTTGAAGAATTTTGACAAGTTCACTTAAAATTCTTTCTTTTGATATACTTTTAACACCAATTAAATTTAATTTGATAGCTTCAATAGTTGATGTCTCAAAAGCGTTATAATTGTATTGAAGAGAAAATCTTATAAATCTTATTATTCGTAAAAAATCTTCTTCAATTCTTTTAGTTGGATCACCAATAAATTTAACTACCTTGTTTTTTAAATCTTTTACACCCATTTGGGGATCAAAAATTTTTCCATTATTATCTAAATATATTGCATTAATCGTAAAATCTCTCCTTTCTGAATCTTTTGTCCAGTCATCTATGAATAATACTTCTGCATGTCTTCCATCTGTATTTTTATCAGTTCTTAAAGTAGTTAGTTCGAACTTAATATTTTCCAATAAAAGTGTTACTGAACCGTGCTCAATACCAGTCTCGATAACTTGAAATTTTGTGTTTTTAAATTTTTCTTTAATTTCGTCTGGAGTAAAAATGGTAGCTATATCTATATCATCTATTTTTTTTCCTGTTAAAAAATTTCTTACGCAACCTCCTACGAACATTGCAACTTTTTTTTTTGTGGATTGATTTTTGTTTAAAATACCAAACAATTTTTTTACTTCTGGTGATTTATAAAATGGAAAAAAAAATTTTTTTAAACTTAATAAAAGATTATTTTCAAAGAATATTTTTTTCATTAAATTGGCTGGGGCACTAGGATTCGAACCTAGGATGGCGGTATCAAAAACCGCTGCCTTACCGCTTGGCTATGCCCCAATATTATCGAATTGATATATCATAAAAACTTACATTTAAATAGTTCTAGAAGTTACACACCAAAAATTTGGAAGTTTTTTCCTTATTATCTTTAATGCGTCTGAGGCTTTTTTTTTACTACTAAAAATACCATAACAAGTTGAACCTGACCCCGTCATTCTTGAAAAATAACAATCTTTTTGTTGTTTTATTAAATTTAAAAGCTTTTCAATTTTTTTGTGCTTATTTTCTACAATTTTTTGAAGACTATTTTTTTCACCCTTAACAAATTCAATATATTTTTTTTTGGATAAAATTCGGGTTGGATCAGATTTTAGGGATGGCCTAAAATCTTTTACTTTTGAGTAGACCTCTTTCGTAGAGCATTTTATATTTGGATAAACCAAAACAAAATGTAGCTTATATTTTTTATTAAATTCCTTCAAACTAGATAAGTTTTTTTGATATGAATTTTTAAAAAAAAAAAGCCGAAAATCTGACCCTATATTTTTCACAAAAATACTCATTAAACCCCTATCGATTTTATTTTTTAAAAAATATTTAACAATAAAGGCTGAATTTGATGTTCCTCCACCAAGACCTGCAAAAACAGGGATTTTTTTGTTCACAACAATTTGATATTTTTTTCCTTGAGATATTAAATTGTATTTTCTTAAAATTAGTAATGTTTTTATTACAGTATTTTCTTTTTTGCTAACGTGTTTTGCAAATTTACCTTTAAATATAATCTTGTCCTTTTTTTTTATAATAGGTTTTATTCTTATATCGTCGTGTAATTCCAATAACATATTGTTTGCTTGTATATTATGAAGGCCATTTTTAAGTTTTCCTCCCACTCTAAGAAAAATATTAATTTTACAATAAGATTTAATCACAATTATGCACTTGGGCTTCTTAATCCGAATAATAACTTTTCTTTTATTTGTTCTTTTAATTTTTTTTCAGCCTTTTCTAAACTTAAAACATAATTCCAAATATATCTAGCTTGTAAAGTTTGATTATTCATCCAAAGAACGTCAGCGAAATGATCATTTACGATTGGATCTGAGGGCATGAGTTGCATAGCTAGTTGAAGATATTTTTTGGACTCTTGGTAATTTTTTAATTTAAAAAAGGCCCATCCAAGAGAGTCAATTATATAGCCATCGTTCGGTCTAAGTCTATTTGCTTTTTTTAACATTTCCAAAGATTTTTCTATGTTTTTTCCTTGCTCAATCCAAGAGTAAGCTAAATAATTAATTACATATGCACTTTCCGGCTCTACGCTAAGTGAATTCAAAAAATCAATTTCAGCTTTTTCCCATTGTTTAGTTCTTTCATAAGCAATTCCTCTTCCATCAGTAGCCTTTGGATAAAGTGAATGAGCTTTATTTATTTTGCTCAAAACCTTTGAGTAATATTTTATTGCACTTTCATATTTTTCATTATTTTTTAAAAATGCAGAGAAATCATAAGTCTCATATACATTTGGATCTTTAATTTTTTTGAATTCCTCACTTAAAAATTTTATTGACTCCTTTTCTTTATTTTGTTCTGATAAAATTGAAGCAATTCTTTTTGAGGAATACCAATTATAAACACGACCATAATTTTTCATTCTGAAAAATATTTCTTCGGCTCTTTTGTATTTCTCAATTTCATAAAAATTTTCTGCATAGAGGGCGTCAAATGAAATGAAATTTGGATTAAGATATTTCGCTAAACTTAAATAGAAGTTTGATAAAGTAAATGATCCCTGAGATGCCAAAGCACTTGCTGCAATATAAAAAATTTCAGCGACAACATGTGAAAGATTTTTACAATCGAAATGATTTTTAAAATCTTTATCATTTTTGAGATCAATTTTTAATTGATTTAAAATTAAATTTCTCGGAAAAAGTTTTAAAGAATCATTGAGAGTTTGAATAGCTTTTTTTTTGTCCCCTTTATTTATAAAGTAATAGGAATGAAAAAAATTATATCTTGAATAATCGACATCAGAATTATTTGTAAGTTTTGTAAAGACTCGGTCAGTATCTTCAGATTCAAAATAGCAATATAAAAAAGCCTCTTGAATATTTTTTATATTTTGAAATCTATCGGATGTTTGTTTTAATAGAATAAGAGAATTTTCTAAACTGTCCAAACTTGTAAATTCCAGCCAGTTATTAAAAGATGATGATAATAAATCTTGAAAAGTACCTTTTTGACTTATCGCCAATAATTTTTTGAAATATTCCTCTGATTTTTTATACCTCTCAGCTTTAAGATGAAAAACCGCACTTATTAAAATACTTTCAAAATTATCCAGTTTTTTTTTCTCTAATTTTTTTGAGTAATTAACTGCTTCATTAAACTTATTTAGATTAACAAGAGAATATTGAAAGAATTGTGAGTAGGGATAATGAACATTCTCTAAACCAGTAAGTGATCTAAAAAAATCGTAAGAATTAGAATATTCGTCTTTGTTTATTGAGGCAATGCCAGAAAAATAATCTGACATATTTTCCGCCTTATTGAACTTGTTTAAATTTTTTGCTTCAATAACGTTAAAAAAACTTATAAATAAAATAATTTGAATTATTAACTTGAATTGAGCTTTTAAGTTTTTCATAATTATTTAAATGACAAAAAAAATTAATACTAAAATAACTAAACTTATTAAATATTATAGTCTTATTAACTACAACTTAATATATGACAATAATTCTTTAAATCGATATAAATTTGTTGACAATTTTCAGGCTAATTCATTGAAAGACAAGGCACTCAAAGAACTAAAAGAAGATATTAAAAAAATCAAAAATTGTGAACTTAAAAAAAGCTCAAAAAATATTGTTTTTTCTGACGGAAATCCTAATTCAAAAATAATGATAATCGGAGAGGGACCGGGTGCCCAGGAAGATTTAGAGGGAATGCCATTTATTGGACGAGCAGGACAATTGTTGGATAAAATGCTTCTGTCAATAAAATTGGATAGAAACAACGTTTATATCACTAATGTGGTAAATTACAGACCTCCTGAAAATAGAAATCCTACTCCTGACGAGATTAAAAGATACCTCCCCTATTTAATACGTCACATTGAAATAATAAGTCCAAAAATACTTATTTTGCTTGGTAGCACCGCCTTAAATACGATAATAGGAAATCAAGAAGTTATTTCAAAAGCTAGAGGAAAATGGGTTCAGAAAAAAATCGGAAAATGTAATACTTTAGCCATTTCATCTTTTCATCCAGCATTCTTAATCAGACAACCAGGGCAAAAAGCTATGTCTTGGATAGATCTCAAGATGATAAGAAAAAAAATTATTGAGTTAAATATTAAAATTGAAAAATAATTTTATAAAGGCGGGGGTAGATGAAGTCGGCAGAGGTTGTCTCGCCGGTCCAGTTGTAGCTGCCGCTGTAATTTTAAATAAAAAAATTAATTTAAAATTCATTAAAGACTCAAAAAAAATCAACTTTCAAAATAGATTAATCCTCTCAGAATATATAAAAAAAAATTCATGTTTTGCGATTGGTAGTGCTTCTGTAGAGGAGATTTTCAAATTAAATATTTTAAACGCTTCTTTGCTATCAATGAAAAGGGCAATAAATAAGCTAGCTATTAGACCTGATCTAATTTTAATTGACGGACAATTTGCACCAAAAGGAATTAAAAATTTTAAAACAGTCATTAAAGGTGATGAAAAAGTAAAATGTATAAGTGCAGCCTCTATATTAGCTAAGGTGCATCGAGATTTATTAATGATTAAATTGTCCAAAAAATATAAACACTATTCGTGGGAAAAGAATTTTGGATATGGAACTAAAACTCATTTAAATATGTTAAAAAAATTTGGAATTTCAGCTCAACATAGAAAAGCATTTAAGCCCATACACAATATGTTGTCGAAATAATTTTTAGACACACAAGAATAGTATTATTTTCACGTAAAACATATTGACCCTAGATTCAATTTAGAGTTGAATCTAAAAGATGTCAAAATTTTCTAACAAAATTTTAAACGGAGATTGTTTAGAGGAATTAAAAAAAATTCCTGACAAAACTTTCAATATGGTTTTTGCTGACCCACCTTACAATATGCAAATAGGAGAAAAATTAACTCGTCCTGATGCAAGTAAGGTAAATGGGGTAAATGATAAATGGGATCATTTTGATAGTTTTAAGCATTATGATGATTTTTGCAAAGTTTGGCTCACTGAGTGTAAAAGAGTTTTAAAAGATAACGGTTCTATTTGGGTAATCGGTTCATACCACAACATTTTTCGTTTAGGGTACCATCTTCAGAATTTAAAATATTGGCTCCTTAACGATGTAATATGGAGAAAAAACAATCCTATGCCTAATTTTAGAGGCACAAGATTTACAAATGCTCATGAAACATTAATATGGGCTTCAAAAAATAAAAATTCAAAATACACTTTTAACTATCAATCCCTTAAGTGTCTTAACGATGATTTACAGATGAGGTCCGATTGGACTTTTCCTATCTGTAATGGAAAAGAAAGATTAAAAAAGAATGGAAAAAAAATTCACTCGACTCAAAAACCTGAGGCGCTTCTTCACAGAATTATATTGGCCTCTACTAACAAAGGTGACACAATACTTGACCCTTTTCTAGGTACTGGAACAACGGCTGTTGTAGCCAAAAAATTAGGAAGAAAATATTATGGAATTGAAAGAGAAAAAAAATACTTCAAATCTGCTTATGATAGGATAAAAAAAACAAATGTTATAGAGGACGATTATCTTGATACAATTGAAAATAACAAATCCAAACCAAGAATACCTTTTGGCTCATTAGTAGAATTAGGCATTCTTAAACCCGGTACTATTTTGTTTGACCCCAAAAAGAAATTTAATGCAAAAATAATGGTTGATGGAAGTATTAAACACAAAGAGACTGAAGGTTCTATTCATAAAATAGCAGCAAAAATAATGGGCACAGAAAGCTATAACGGATGGACTTACTGGCACTGCAAAATTGGTAATTCAATTGTTTTAATTGATAATTTGAGACAAAGATTTCTATCTAAACGAGTCTAATTTTTATAAACTTTTCCCAGATAAGAATTTGTAAATCTTTTTTGTTTTATAAGAAACTTCATAAAGAAGTTTCTAATCGATCGCATAAGAGAACTTGAAAGATGAAATAAGAAAAAATTTAAATTGGTTCTAGTTCTTACAATTTTTACTCTCTCTAATCTTTTTTTAAAATAAATATCCGATGCATCGATGCTTTCATCATTTTTCAACAAATTATATAATTCATAAGCACTCTCTATTGACTGGCCCGCACCTTGAGCTAGGGTAGGAAGAAAGCCGTTAAAGGCATCGCCTATATAAAATATTTTTTGATTTTGAGGTTTTAAAATTTTTTTTGTTGAATAAAGTGGCCAGGATCTTATTTTATCATTGAATAAACTTTCTAAATTTGGATTTTGACTTAAAACTTTTTGCTTAATAAAAGATTTTAAGTTTTCAAGATTAGGAACTTTATTCCGTATAATACAAGTTAAATTAAACTCATTTTTTTCATTTATTGGGTACAAAACTAAATGCATATTGGATCCCATAAACAAACTTATATTTTGTTCATTAACTTTTATATCTGGTTTTGATTTTAAAATTAATCTTAAAGCTACAGCTTTTTGAAAAGAGGGATTAATTTTTTTTTTCTCAAAAAAATTTCTAGTGTTTGAAAAGATTCCATCTGCACCAATAACGTGATCAACAAGATCATTAGTATTATCATCAAATTTAATTAAAATTTTTCCTTTAAGTTCACTTACTTCTTTAATTCTTTTTCCAAAACGAAGATGCTGATTGTATATTTCATCTTTAAGGAATTCAATTAATGTGGATCTTTGTAAAGTTGTATATCTTACGTTATCTGAATTAAATGAAGTTAAATTTAAATTGCAAATTTTTTCATTTTTGATTGAATAAAAATCTAAAGCTTGAGGGTGAAAAATTTTTTCTTTTTTAATTTTATTGAAATTGATCTCATTTAAAATTTTTATACTATTTGGAGCTAATTGAATACCATAACCTTCATCAAGAGATAAGCTGTCTTCTTTTTCGTAAATCATGAATTCAAAATTAGAATTTTTCTTTAAAAAATTTGCCAGGGTAAGACCTGCTACTCCTGCACCAATTATTGCTATTTTTTTTACCATCAAAATTAAAATAGATTTGAAACTTGTCTAAATACCTTTTTTGTAAAAGTTGGAATGAATTCTTTATTTTTTTCTAGAGAATGCCAAGAGAACTTTGGTGGAATAACTTTTGAAAATTTATAATATAAATTTATATTTAATTTTTTATTTGAAATTGAATTTTTATATTTTTTTAGAAGTTTCCAGTTTTTATTTGAAAAATTGTTTTTCGTTTCTCTTATTTTTGGCAAATTAAATTCTTTTAAAAATCCCAATTTATTTTTTTTTGTTAACGCTATTTGTTTTTTTTTATTAAGATAACAAAAAACATCATAGTTTTTATTTTCAATCATTTTATTTTTAACCGATTTTATTTTTTTTGAAGAATTTAGATATTTACAGATGCCTTTCAAATTGCATACGTAGCATTTTGGGTCTTTTGGTTTACAAACCAAAGCACCAAACTCCATTAAAGCCTCAACAAAATCTGAGTTTCTTTTCGAATTTAATAATTTTTTTTGATTTATTTTAATAAATTCCTCAAAGTTTATTTTTTCTTCTCTTTTATTTAATATTCTTGCAAAAACCCTTTTGACATTACCATCAACAGCAATAGTAGGTTTGTTATGGACCAAACCTAATAGTGCATTCGCTGTGTAATTTCCGATACCTGGTAACTCCTTAATTTCAAGAATTGTTTCTGGTAAATTTGAGTCATATTTCTTCACTAAAATTTTTGATGTTGCCAGAAGATTTCTGGCTCTCCGATAATACCCAAGACCTTCCCAATATTTAAGTACTTTATCTTCTTTTGATTTTGATAAGGCTTTTAAAGTTTTAAATTTTTTTGTGAACTTTTTAAAATAAGGAATAACAGTTTTTACTTGTGTTTGCTGCAACATAAATTCACTTAAAAGTCTATAATAAAGCTTATTTGGTGATTTTTTGCTAACACGCCACGGCAAATCTCTTTTATTATTATCGTACCAACCAAGAATTTTTTTTGATAAATTATATTTTAAATGCATAATAAAAAAACTAATAATAGTAAAACAACAACTTTCATACAAGGCTTAAGGCCTCTTTCTAACTCTTTACCACAGGGTTTAAAAAAATTGCTTAGGAAAGGTGGATATAATTTTTCCAATATTGTTGATAATTGGGTCAAAATGGTGGGTAGAGATATTTCTGATAAATGTTACCCAAATACAATTAGAATGGGAAAAGATATGAGTAATGGTACTTTAATATTAAATGTGGTTCATGGAAATGAACTTTCAATTGAGTATAGCAAACAATTAATTATAGATAAAATTAATAGTTTTTTTGGTTATAATTGTGTGAAAGAAATTAAATTAAAAATAATTCAAGAAAAAAGAATCAAATCTAATTTTAAGAGTATTAAAAAAACAAGAAAATATGAAAACAAGCTAGACCAAATTGAGAATGAAAAGATAAAAAATTCGTTAAATAACCTTATAAAAGCTTACAATGATAAAACTGAGTAAAAAAATTTTTTTAATACTATTTTTTGTACTAATATCTAGTCATGATCAGTCGTCGCAAAGTAATGCCTCCACAAACAAACTTGTTACTGTAAAAGTATTTTCATCTCTAACTTGCCCGCACTGCGCAAATTTTCATGAAAAAATTTTTTACAATCTAAAAAAAGATTTTATTAATAAGGGTCTTGTAAAATTCGAGCATAAAGGATTTCCTTTGGATTTAGCAGCTCTTAATGCTGAAAAAATTTTGAGATGTAAACCAAGCTCAGAATTAGATTTACAATTTTTAAGTGAAATATATAAAAAACAGAATAAATGGGCAGTTGGTTCTGATATAGTTGTTATCAACGAATCTATTAAAGAGATTGGAATAAATTTTGGTTTGACGAATAGTCAAATGGAAAAGTGTTTAGTAGATAAGAGTTTAGAAGATAAAATTTTGACAGATAGGATAAAATATCAAAAAAACTTTAAAATTAACTCTACGCCGACTGTTTATATAAATGAAAAAAAATATGAAGGTAAAATTAATTATAAAGCTTTTAAAAAAATAATTGAAAAATCTCTGTAATGAAATTTAAAAAATTAGAAATGTCTGGATTTAAATCTTTTTTTGATAAAACAGATTTTTTTATTGAAGAAGGATTAACAGGAATAGTAGGTCCAAACGGATGTGGTAAATCTAATATAGTTGAAGCTTTAAGGTGGTGTATGGGTGAAACATCCGCCAAAAGCATGAGAGGTTCGGGAATGGAAGATGTTATTTTTGCTGGTACTTCAAATAGGCCTTCAAAAAATATTTCTGAAGTTTCTATTCATATCGAAAACTCTGATAAAGATGGAAATCAACAATATAAAAACTTTGATGACATTACAATAACAAGAAGAATAGAAAAAGATAAAGGTTCTAAATACTTTATGAATCAAAAAGAAGTAAGGGCGCGAGATGCTCAAACTTTTTTTGCAGATTTATCTACAGGTGCACACTCCCCTTCACTAATTAGCCAGGGAAGAATAGGTTCATTAGTCACGTCAAAACCAGTTGAAAGGAGAGCTGTATTAGAAGAGGCAGCAGGAATTTCAGGTATTCATGCTAGAAGAGAAGAAGCAGAATTAAGATTGGGAGCAGCAGAAAATAATTTAAAAAGAGCTGACGAACTTAAAAAGCAACAAGAGAAACAACTTGAGAATTTAAGAAAACAAGCTGAAGAGGCAACAAAATATAAAGAAATTTCTAGAGAAATTAAAAGTATTGAAGCTGGTTTATATTACTTAAAATTATCTCAAATTGAAAAAGAAAAAAATTCTATTACTGAAAAATTAAGCGAACAGGATGATGAACAAAATGCGGTTAAAATTGATTTAAGTCATAACAATCAATTACTTGAGGAGGAAAATAAAAGACTGGCTCCTTTAAGAGAAAGAAGAGTTGAAAATTTAGCAAAGCTTCAAAAGCTTAACCTTGAAATGTCTAGTCTAGACGAAGAAGAGTCTAGAGTAAAAGGACTCCAAATTAAACTACAAAATTCTCTTGAAATATTAAATTCTGATTTAGAAAGAGAAAAAAGTATCTCCTTGGATGCTTCGCTCAACGAAAAAAGAATTTTAGAAGAAAAAAATGAATTATTATTTACAGAAAAACAATTGCTCGCAACAGAGTCTAAGTCTTCAAATGATCTAGATTTTTCAAAGAGAGAATTGCAAAAGCTACAAACACAATTAGATAATTTGATTAGGGAAATTGAGGGTTATATAGACTCTGATAGAAAACTCTCAAAGGAAATTTTTATGAAATTAAAAGATTTAATAAATCAAATCACCCTCTCGCAAGAAAAATATGCATCCAATTTCGGAAAAAATGAATCCATGAAAAGTGACTCGGTAAAAAGAAAAGAAAGAATTAAGAATATCGATGTGGAACTTGAAAATTGGAAAAATCTTAAGTCTAATTCAGAAAAAATGATTGGAGAATTAAACGAAAGAAAAGAAAAACTTAAAAATGAAATAAATGAAAATCAAAAAAATCCGGAAAAAATTGCTACAATAAAAGGGCAAAATATTCAAAACATTGAAAATACAAAAAAAAGAAGTGAGGAATTAGACTCCGAATTAAATTTAGCCGAAGAAAAATTTAATTTAATAACAAAGAATATAAATGAAATTCAGGAAAGACTGAGTATCGTAAGAGAAAACAAAGCAAGAAGTGAAGCTACTATTGAAGGTATAGATCAAAGAAAAAATGATTTAATTTCATCAATTAAAAATGAACTAGATCTTCAAAGTGAGAGTAGTATTTTTTCAATTTCTGATTTAAATAATTTAGAGGAAGAAAATTTTCCCTCTATAGAAGAACAAGAAGAAAAGTTAGAAAAAATTAAGAAACAAAGAGAGTCTTTGGGTTCAGTTAATTTACGTGCAGACGAAGAAACAAAAAGATATCAGGATGAAATAAAAAAAATGGAGGATGATAGAGCTGATTTATATTCAGCTATTGTAAAACTCAAAGCTTCAATAGATGAGTTAAATCAAAAAGGACGGGAGAAGTTGCTCGATGCTTACACAAAAGTTAACAGAAAATTTAATGAAGTTTATACAAAACTATTTAATGGTGGTAGCGCGAAACTTGAGTTAGTAGATTCTGACGATCCTTTAGAGGCTGGTTTAGAAATGTTGGTGTCTCCTCCAGGCAAAAGACTTCAATCGATAACGCTTCTTTCAGGAGGAGAGCAAGCTTTAACTGCTCTCTCTTTAATTTTTGCTGTTTTTTTAGTCAATCCATCACCGATTTGTGTGTTAGATGAGGTTGATGCGCCATTAGACGATGCCAACGTAACACGCTTTTGTGCCTTACTTGATGAACTTGTAAAAATTACACGAACAAAGTTTATCATAATTACTCACCATGCTCTAACAATGTCGAGGATGCACAGGCTATATGGTGTAACTATGCCAGAGAAAGGTGTTAGTCAACTTGTGGCAGTAGATTTACAAAAAGCAGAAGAGTTAGTTGCCTAACAAAATTATGAACGACTTTGAGGATTTTAAAACTCGCCTAAAAATTGCAAAGACCGATATAAAAAAAAATATTAAAAATAATAATGAGAATAACCGCTCATTTATGGGCAATGCATTTAAATTAGGAACAGAACTTGTTTCTGCAGTAGCAGTTGGTACAATAATTGGGTTTATTTTAGATAGTTGGTTTGATACTAAACCTTGGTTAATAATAATTTTCTTTTTTCTAGGTTCTGTTGCCGGCATTTGGAACGTAATACGAGCAGCGAATAAGATGCAAAGAAAAAACTAATTTGGAGAACTTATAATGGCAACAAATCCTATGCACCAGTTTGAGGTATACAGAATTGGTCCTGAAATTAAAATAGCTGGTTTAGATTTATCATTTACTAATGCTAGCTTGTTTATGCTTTTAAGCGCCATTACAATTTGCGTTATTCTTGCATTAGGAACGAGAAATAAAAAAATTATTCCTAATAAATTACAACTCATATCTGAGATGTTTTATAAGTTTATAGCTAAAATGATAAGTGATACAGCTGGTTCAAAAGCAAAACCATATTTTCCATTTATTTTTAGTTTATTTATGTTTGTTTTGTTTTGTAATATGCTTGGAATGTTGCCCTACTCCTTTACAGTTACAAGTCACATTATTGTAACTCTGATAATGGCAATTTTTATTTTTTTTGCAGTTACTGTAATAGGTTTTGTAAAACATGGTTTTGGTTATCTTAGATTATTTGTACCAAAAGGTGTGCCTCTAGTTCTGTTGCCGCTTATTACTGTTATAGAAATTATTTCTTATTTAAGCAGACCAGTTAGTTTATCAGTGCGATTATTTGCAAATATGATGGCTGGCCACACTATGTTAAAAGTTTTCGGAGGATTTGTAGTTAGTTTAGGAATTCTAGGTGGGTGGTTACCACTTAGCTTTTCAGTAGCATTAACGGGTTTGGAAATATTGGTAGCATTTTTACAAGCCTATGTTTTTGCAATTTTAACCTGCATCTATTTAAATGATGCATTAAACTTACACCATTAATTAAAAAAAGG
>MDTD01093479.1_pt1 | contig 30037 bp, 17 predicted proteins | sample 811221 | NCBI WGS metagenome assembly MDTD01 (sample SAMN05326646, study PRJNA326480) | marine metagenome | isolation source: seawater | place: Pacific Ocean: South West | collected 2011 | reverse complement strand
TGGTCTCCCATGGTGCTCTTGGGAACATTGAACGATAACCCGGGCGCAACTTCAGCATGCAGTTTACTGGTCTTATCTTGGATAGGCGTTGCACCATCTTCTTCCGGGTCTTGGATGTAGCGATAATCAGCGCCGCCAGCAATCACAGGGTAAATCGCTAGTCCCAATGTCATCCAATCGGTAACACGGTAGGCCCCACTAAGCATGAAACCTGGTCCAAAGATAGGCTCACTATCAAGTTGGCGGTCCTCGACATTCTCCCTGAGGACGTTGTCCTTACCTACGATTGGCGCGTTGATTCCGCCAAAGATCGGGGAAAAGCTGACGATGACCGATCCGCCGTCGACATGACTGATTCCAGCCGGGTTGAAACGCAGTGCTGTTCCATCGTTGATATAACCAATCGTCGCTCCAAGAGCTTGGTAACGCGCCGGTGCCACAGCCGAGGCTTCGGTCGATAGCAGGGTAAGCGTGAGGGCGACGCTAAGTCCGAGTGATAAACTACGCTTCATGAGACTTCCTCTGAACGTGACGGCACCCAGTTGGGAACCTGGTGTAACGACTCCAATCACTACCCCAAAACAGTGATCGCGTCATCGCAAAAGAATCGGGCTACATCTTAGTTGATACACTGCTCTGGAACACACGCGCTACCCGCATCCGCAAAGACACACCTGGCGCCGTCTCCGCACTCTGAATCATCAGAGCAAAGAATCACCGAGCAATAATTGGCTGTATCATCAAACTCGGCCAAACAGAGGGTAGGTTCAGGGGTGTCATCACACTCCGTGCCGCCCTTACTACAGAACTTACCCACTCCCTTTTCGTTACCGGGAGCCCCCGGAGACAGGCAGCCAGCGGCGCCTCCGCTGCCATCATCGACCGTCGGCGAGACATCGTCTGTGTCGCACATCATAAAACCCGCGCCGGGGGTGTAGTACATGAGTGCAACACACATCTCCTCAGGCCAACCGAGAGGTTCTTGCGTCGTATTGCTCCAGGCACATGTAACGATGACCTTATCGCCTTGCTCTAGCACGACCGGTTCATCAAAGAAGAGAACCTCCGGGGAGTCGCGCAGGGCGGGGCCGTCTGTGGCGTGATACGCCTGCTGCGGAATGCCTGCTTGAGGCCCTTGGGCCTTGATGAAGTCAACCGTGAAAAGGACGCCGAAGTCGTGGGTATGACCGAGGAGCATGTGTACTTCGATTGGATCCTCGATCAGACACTCTTTCACCCGCGTGTAGTTCTCCGCTCCCGCGGGAACTTCAAACTCTGAATCAATCACACTAAAGGGATCAGCCACCGTTGGACTCTCATCTTCAGTCGTAATCTCCAGGTCGACCGCATCCATCACAATCACTGGCTCGTTCGTAACGTTGATGTAGTGACTCTGAACAACAATACGCCGACCCTTAGGGATCACCATGCTGATGCCCTGAGGCAGAAGGGTAGACGCACCGCCTGCGCCGCCTGCACCAGCGACAAACCTCAAGGACCCCATTGCGATGGTATCGCAATCGACAGCAGTTTCGCCCTCCGGCGCAGAGAGCCCCTCAAAGAGTGCGACATGATGTCCGCCAGACATTTGCGACCCATCCGCTTTACGGAATCTTATCGGCTCTTCCAAGGGCTCAAGAAACGAGCATAGGAGCTTTTCTTCACCCGGCCCGATCGTTAATGGCGGTGTGTAGAGACGGATGAACTTATCGGGATTCGGATTTGGCCCCAAGCACGCTCGAAGCCCCTCTTCGTCCTCAGCCTCACAGGTTGTGTAGAGATCGACTTCATCTGCATCTTCCCAATCCGCTTCAACGCCGGCTCCGTCCAACGGAGCACCTGCCTCGATCCAACGACGAATCGCATCAAGAGTCTTCGGGCCTGCCTTCTGACCGGTTGCGATAGGCATCGCGGCACCTAAGTCCTGCGCCTCCAATTCTTCGGCCTTACGTGCCATCTTCAGGTAAAGCAGACTTTTTTCGGGCTCTCCCGGGACAACGAGCCCCAAACCGCCAAGTGTTGCGCTACCCAATGTCGGTTGGCTTCCTAGAAGATGCTCATAGGCACTCTCAACATCGCTAAAGCTCAGGTTAGCAACCCCCTTTTCTCCGCTATGGCATGCCGACGAAGCGCAACTCTTGTCGAACACCGATGCGTGAAGCTGCCTGAATCCAGGAGCTGCAGGATCATCACTCAATGTGGACCCACCACAACCTCCAAGGATCACAAGGCAAAGCAGCCTAACCCCCCAATACGCTTTCATTTTTCTTCCCCCCCCCAGCGAAGAGCCCAACGCTACCACAGGCGAGTACTCACGGGGAAACTAACTTCCCGCACATTCCTGCTTGCACTTGAGATCCTGCCCACTATTCTGTCGTCCTTGAGGGTGGTGAGCGCGTGAAATTGGTGGCCAGCAATCGGATGGAGCGTTTGGCAAAGGAGCTTCAAGACTTCTTCGCCACCACCGTATCGAACCCTCTGGAGAGCGAAGTCGTTATCGTTCAGAGCAAAGGAATGGCGACGTGGCTCAAGCAAACGATCGCATCTGGCCAGGGTATTTGCGCCAACGTTGACTTCGTCTACCCCAGAGATTTCATTGCCCGAATCTTTCGCGAATTCTTGAAGACCGAGAATGCGGATTGGAAAACATGGCGCGACGACCAACTTCTATGGCGCGTCATGAGCACCTTGCCGGACCTCATGGACCATCCGGCCTTCATTCGAGTCAAAGGCTTCCTGGGCAGTGACCTTTCAAGTCCCGAGACGCAGCACCGCCTCTACCAACTCGCATCTCGAGTCGCCATACTCTTCGACCGATACCAAAATTACCGTCCTGAAATGATCGAGGCTTGGACGGAACAGCCAGACGACACCTGGTCAGGTGTTCTCTTTCATCACCTAACGTCGAACTGCGAAGACCCTCATCTCCCAGCACTGGCACGAGCCTGGATGTCACAAGGAACAGGGGCACATTTGCCACGGTCATTTCCGAAACGCGTCGCGTTATTCGGATTGGCAACGATGCCTCCCCTGCACCTGGCGCTGCTCGAAAACTTGGCAATGCACCGGGGTATAGAGCTACGTCTCTTCCATCTGAATCCATCCCGTCAGTACTGGGCCGATATTCGGTCGAAGCGAGAGATTCTGCACCAACTCGAAAGGGAGCAACGCCCTGAGGATGTGGTCGATAGTTTTGAAGAAGGTCATCCTCTTCTCGCAACTCTTGGCCAGGTAGGTCGCGACTTTCAAAATATGCTCATCGATCACGTGGAGAGCGTGTCTGCCAGCGATTTTGTCGTCCACACGATAGCCTACCCAACAACCATCCTCGGACGACTTCAGGAGGACATCGACCGGCTGAGGCAGCTTGAACCGGGCGAAACCAAACTACGTGCCGCCGAGGACGATAACTCGCTGTGTCTACGCTCTTGTGATGGCCCACTCCGGCAAGTCGAAGTACTTCGAGATGATATCCTGACCCGTTTGAGTGAGGACCTGTCGCTAAATCCGAGAGATATCGTAGTGATGTGTCCGGATCTGGAAGCCTTCGCACCCCTCATTGAGGCCGTGTTCGATCGACCCGTTGGTTCCAATCGCGAGGGCCTTTCGTATCGCATCGCGGACCGCGATACGCCCTCGGAGAATCCCGTTGCTCGTGCATTCAACAGCGTACTGAACTTGATCGGAGGACGTTTCGAAGCGAGTCACGTTCTAGATCTTTTGGGCCACGAACCGATTCGGCGTGCATCCACCATTGCACATGAGGATGTCGAGCGCGTCATGACGTGGGTGAGAGAGTCAGGTATTCGGTGGGGAATAGACGGTGAGCATCGCGCTCGTTTTGGTCTTCCAGCTCTTGAAGAAAACACATGGCGTTTTGGGCTGAAACGGATGCTTTTGGGTACCGCCATGCCCCAAGAGTTGGAGATCTGCTTCTCCAGTATTTTGCCATACGACGCAGCCTACGGACTCAATGCCGCTGCAGTCGGACGTTTTGTGGCCTTCTGCGAACTCCTCTTCGAGGCTAATACAAGGCTCAACCAGCCTCGTAATCTGACCCAATGGTTTCAGGATTTATCCGGCTTATTGGAAAGAATCTGCACTGTATCGGACCAAGATGCTTGGCAGTCCATGGCGATCACCCGTGCATTGAGTGATCTCGCTGAACATGCTGAACAAGCCGACTTCCATGCTGATGTCCCTCTTTCGGTGGTTCGCGAAGCACTCAATTCACGTCTTGGAACAGAACCATCGACCCGAGGATTCCTTGCAGGTGGTATCACTTTTTGTCGGATGCTTCCCATGCGAAGTATCCCCTTTCGGGTTGTGGCATTGTTAGGCATGGATGAAGGCGTATTTCCACGACGAGGAGAGCGTCTGGACTTCGACTTAATGCGAGCCGCGCCTCAACGTGGAGATCGTTCGGCACGACTTGATGACCGACAAATATTTCTGGAAGCGATTCTCTCGGCACGTGATGCCCTGACCATTACGTTCAATGGACGAAACGCGTCAGACCAAAGCCGCCTCTCACCATCCGTGGTGGTCTGCGAACTCGTCGATGCCATCGCAGAAACATATACATTCCCGGACGCCGAGGGAGAGACTCCCTCGGAACAAGCCTTTAATGCACTCACGACAGAGCATGCACTTCAACCCTTTAGTCCCCGTAATTTCTCCGACGATGCACCGCTGAGAAGCTACGAGACAACCTATGCAAAAGGTGCGGAGGTACTGCAATCACCTGCCAGTACGACACCTCTATTCTTCGCTCAGCAACTGCAGAAACATGAGCGAGAACAGATAACGCCTGCAGAACTGGCAACGTTTTTTAAGAATCCTGTCCAGACCCTTCTGCGAGAGCGCTTGGCGCTCAATCTCCGACATTCGTTTGAGCGCCCCTCGGACCGCGAAAGCATCGTTCTCGATGCATTGGAGCGGTATGCGGTACGCGACAAGCTCCTCCGCTCATTTATCGAGAAGAAACCACCCAAGGCCATTCGAACGAACCTGCACGCTGCTGGCATGCTGGCACCGGGTCACCTGGGAGATAATGCCTTTCACAAGCTCGCCATGGAGGTTGAACCCATGGCTGCGGCCGTACGCAGCCGCACTCCTCCCCAAGGGCTTCAAACCCTGCGGGTTGACCTTGATATTGGAGGCATACGACTACGAGGGCCCATTGCCAACGTCGGTCTTGAGGGGGTCGTTTACGGACATGCCGGAACCACTCGAGCCAAACACCGACTTGATACGTGGATTCATCACCTTTTATTGACGCTCATACGCCAACGTAAGCAGATTTCATGGATTTTCGGCAAAACGGAAACAAAGAAGAAAAAACGTATTGCTGAGCGGCTCGGACACGTGAGCGATCCCTACACACACTTGGAGTCGCTGGTATCTCTCTACAAGCGAGGTATGCAGGAGCCCCTTTCCTTCATGCCAACGGCCTCGGAAACGTTTTTTCTCAACATCGATAAACCGGAGAAAGCCTGGTCCAAAGCCCGCAAATCCTGGGAACCAACGGCTTTCAACATGGGCACAGCGGAAGGCTCTGATCCATCCGCTCAACTTGTCTTTGGCAGCGAATTCCCCTTTGCTGGAGATGGTCTGAGCACCGAGCCATCTACTCCCGACCTGTCCTTTGAACGCGTGTCTGTCGAAGTCTTTGGGCCCCTTCACGGCGCACTTCAGGAGGTCGAGCTATGAGCGCACCTGAAGCCCTTGAACTCCTTGGACCGTTGGACCAAGACGCCACACTTGTTGAAGCGAGTGCAGGAACAGGAAAGACCTTCTCGATTGCGTTCCTTTACATGCGCTTGGTGGCTGAAAAAGGCTTTAGCGTCGATCGTATTCTGGTCACAACCTTCACAGATGCTGCCACCAAAGAACTGCGAGAGCGCATTCGTTCACGTCTGCTTGAGGCCAAAAATGCACTTTCCAACCCAACTGAGGTGCCGACAGATCCGTTGATATCCCAGTGGCTAGAACACCTTGCCAATCACGACCAATGTGAACCTCTACTAGCCCTCCGCCGTCTGAGACTTGCGCTCGTCGATTTTGATGAGGCACCAATCTCAACGCTCCATGGTTTCTGCAAACGCATGTTGGCTGAGCATGCATTCGATTCGGGCTCATCGTTTGACCAAGAACTCATCAAGAACGAGTCCACATTGGTCGACACCGTACTCGATGACGCCTGGATTGGTGCACTCCACAACGCCAAAGCCGATCTGCTGCAAGACCTTGAAGAAGTCTTCACGCATGCAGACGCGAAGAAATTCTTTAAAGAAAGCCTACGTTCAAGCCCTGTCCATATCGTCGATCAGTATGTTCATGATGAAATCGACAGCCGGAAGATGAATGCCAACGCCTTCGCACATCGCTTTAAGCGAGCTTTGGCTGTCGATGGTCGACGGGCCTTGAACGAGCTCAAGGAAGAAGCAGGCGTCATGGGCTACGGAGACCTTCTCATTCGGGTTCTCGAGGGCATGCCGCATCCTGATTCTCCGCTAGCGAAGAAGGTCGGTGGCCGTTTCGACGCGGTCCTCGTGGACGAATTCCAAGACACTGACCCGATTCAATGCAAAATTATCCGTCATGCCTTCGACGGGCGTGCACAGCTGTATTTCATTGGCGATCCCAAACAGGCCATCTATCGCTTTCGTGGCGCCGACATTTTCGCTTATCTGGATGCGGCACGCCGCTTCTCCGGTGGCCGCCGCACATTGGACAAGAATTGGCGCTCGGATCCCGAACTTGTGCACGCGCTGAATCAACTCTTCCTAAGAAAAGACCTAGCGTCTCCCTTTCTCTACGAAGACATCAGCTACCATAAAATGGCGAGCGGCCGAGCAGGTGCAAAACGGGCCCTCTCGGAGGACATCGCAGCACTCACCTTCCTCTGGACAGAATCATCCGCATTCGGGCTGGGTCAGACTAGTAAGCGTCTTTCTAAGGGAGATGTAGAACATAAGATTGCCCCTATCATTGCTGAACGCATTCTGAAGCTCTTGAGCGGAACAACCTTGCTCCACGGACGAACTGTGCGTCCCCCCGACATTGCGGTCTTGGTAAGACAGAACAAACAAGCGGTATGGATTCAAGACGCATTGCGCGAGAAAGGGATTCCGTCTGTCCTCAATAACCGAGACTCGGTTTGGACGAGCACGGAGGCCTTAGAACTCTACCACGTCCTGAAGGCGGTCGCTCAGCCCCACGATAGTCGAGCCCTAAGGCGCGCGCTCACCACGCCTTTTTTCGGATTTAATAGTCAGGACTTGGTCGCCTTAGAGTCAGGAGAAATGGGATGGGACGAACTTGCAAAGTCGTTTAGACGTTGGAACGAGCGATGGCTGAAGCGGGGTTTCATCCAAATGTTTCAGCAACTCCTGGACGAACAATCGGTCCCCGAAAAGGTGCTTTGCTTCGCTGGCGGCGAACGCAAAATGACGAACTATCTTCATCTCGTCGAGCTTCTCCACGAATCTTCTGTCCGAGACGACCTCCAGATCGAAGGTCTCCTTAGCACGATGGAGGCACAACGCGCCGAACACGAAATATCCTCAAGTGATGAGTCGTCCGAGCTTCGTCTTGAAAGCGACGAAGATGCCGTGCAAATCATGACGGTGCACAGCAGTAAGGGACTGGAATTCCCCATCGTTTTTTGCCCCTATCTATGGAGCAACATTAAGGCGCCCGCCAAGAAAGCTCGCCATGTTCTCTACCACGACCCAAAGCGGGATTGGGAATTGACCCTGGACCTTGGCTCTGAGAACCTTGAGGAAGCTAAACGACTCGATCTGAACGAGCGCTTCGCAGAGGAACTTCGCCTCACCTATGTGGCGTTAACACGTGCGAAACACGCCTGTTTTGTCTTGTGGGGCTACATCAACACAGCCGAGCGATCGCCTCTTGCCTACCTATTGCACGCCAACCCTGAACGCTTGGCAGATGGCGGACTTCTCAACTTTATGCAGCGGACATCCAAGGATATGTCTGAACTCCAGGTCCGAGGGGAAGTTGAACTGCTTGCAGAAGCAAACGCTTCGACCATGGGGTTTGAACGAATCAACAAGCCACCAGGTCGCAGCGTATACACCCAGGACCTCTCGAACCATACGATTCTACCCGCAACTTACGAGCGTCCACCGAGCCATCGCTGGGGGGTGACCAGCTTCAGTCAGCTACGCAGCGGTCAAGTTCACCTTGGACCAGGAGAGGATGGCTTCGACCACGATGTCGGGCTTTCGGAGGCCATCAGTGAACAACCCGGCCTTGGGCGAATACCTCTCGTAGACTTTCCGAGAGGAAGCCGTCCAGGAACGTTCTTCCATACGCTGCTAGAACACCTCGACTTTCAACGCGTCTGGCAGCCGGAAACCATGAGGCTTGTCCATCGAACGATGGACCGCTTTGGGTTCGACCGTGCGCATGCAGGTATTGTCCGAAAAACCCTGGCAGCGACGGTAGAAACATCCCTAGAGGATGGACTGAGATTATTTGTCGTAAGCCGCAAACAGCGTCTCGACGAAATGGAATTTCATATTCCAGTCGCAGGTGGTCCCGGCCCCCTGAGCCCTCAAAAATTAGCAAATGTCTTCCGCGCCCACCAAAGCAAGGCGGTTGAGTCGAGCTATCCAGACCACCTTGAGCACCTCGGTTTTCGCAAAATGGAGGGCTATCTCAAGGGATTCATCGATCTTATTTTTGAGCATCAGGGCCGCTACTACGTTGTCGACTACAAGAGTAATCATCTGGGTGATGATTACGATTCGTATCAGCGAGACCGTTTAGCAGCCGCGATGTCCCATGGCGACTACTACCTTCAGTACCATCTTTACCTTCTAGCTCTTCATCGCATGCTTGCGCTTCGTAAGCGAAACTACGATTATGACAGGGATATCGGTGGCGTATATTACCTCTTCATAAAGGGAATGGAGCCGCGACGTGGACCCGCTAACGGAGTCTTCTTCGATCGGCCGTCTAAAGCGATGATCGACGCGCTATCCGACCTCTTTACCGACACCAGTGTCGAAGCCAGGGATCTTTCACCATGACACTTACTCCCTTCCATCTCGCTCTTCCAGTCAAAGACCTAGACTCTACGAGACGCTTTTACGGAGGTCTTCTCCAATGTCGAGAAGGTAGAAGTGCCGCCAGTTGGGTGGATTATGACTTTTTCGGCCACCAAGTGAGCTTTCATGTACGTCCCCATATGCCCGAGGTGAGCCACAACACCGTCGACGGTGATCTTGTGCCCATTCCACACTTCGGGGTCGTCCTCGAAACGAAGGCCTGGCACATCCTCGCCGAGCGCCTGACAGAGGCTGGCATGGATTTTATTATCGAACCAAAGACACGTTTTCAGGGAGAAGCAGGAGAGCAATCGTCCATGTTCTTCTCCGACCCGTCCGGGAATCACCTCGAATTCAAGTCCGTCGCAGCTCTGGGACAGCTCTTCGCGACCTAGGACTCGTTGGAGGCGTCGACGTCACCGGTTGTCGGTTCTTCTTCGGGTGAAGACGACTCCATCTTCTCCTCGCTCTCGTCCGGTTCCTCGCTCTTGGAGGCCTCCTCAGCGTCTCGCTGAAATGCTGTCGAGAGAGCGTTGAGGGAGCCCATAATCGCGTCGCGAATCACCATCGTCGGGATCGGAATGGAACCGCTATCAACCTCTTTTTCGCCCTGAGTGACCTTCATCGCGACACGACCTTCGGGTCGAATGGCCTGATCATTCGGAATGAACCGTAGCTCTGTCTTAAACTCGAGACTGACTGAGGTGAGGACCTTTTGTATTTCGTGTCCGAGGTCAATGCCTTCGAGAAACTTACGGGTCTGGTGTCCCACAACCTTCACGATTTCGTCTTTGCCTTGATCGACGTTTCTCATCACGTGCCCTACGACCTCTTTGGGCAACATGTCTCGGATAAGTTTGCGGATTCCTTCGTCGTTATTGAGGGCATTCCGTAGGGTCGAACTAATCGTTGACCGAATACTTTCGGACGCTCCAAAAAGACTATCGGTCCACGTTTTATCCCCCGGTCCATCTTGTTTCGGGTCGCTATTTTCCGTGTCTTGCTTCGTTTCTTTCTTGGCCATGGAGCTTTTCCTTCGCGCACCAAGGTGCGGTCATTGTCGACCTTATTACCTTACCTCATGTGGCTGACATCTCCACTTACCGACGCTCTCTCCTTGCAATCATGCCTGAGCCTGGAGAACAGAACGTCACTCGGGAACGCTCTCCAAGTCTATCAGGTGGACTGAGCTAGGTCGTCAGGATGCTTTACGGATCGAATTAGAAGGATCGTTATCGTGATGATCCCAGCGCCGATGAGGAAGGGCACAGGACGACCAACCTCATACAAGATCCCAGCGATTGCAGGACCCAAAGTACGCCCCAGTGAGCCCAGAGAGTGGTTTAATCCCATCGTCGCACCCTGCTCATCAGTTTCAACGGAGCGGGACAAGATCGCCTGCAATGACGGTGACCAAAGGCCGGAGAAAACACCCATCAATACCGCCACACCGATCAACCCGCCAAAGCCCAGCCACGCGGTAGCGGGAATCAGCGCCAAAACGACAACATTGCCAACGGCGCCCACGTATAGAAGTTTCTTCTCACCGTAGCGTTTGACCAAGGTACCAATATATCGTCCCTGGACCAGGCTCATGACGATGCCTATCACCACAAGTACGATGCCGGTGAGTGCCGCAGCCTCTTTGAACGCTACATCGCGGGTGATGTCCATGGAGGTCGTGACCCATGTGTGCTCGATAAACAGGCCGAGCACCTGCTCCATCAATGAGAATCCCCCGGTAATCACCAGCGTCGTCACCAGAAGAGGGGTCACATTTGGCTTGTTAGCGACACGAGCAAAGACCTTGAAAAGGTTCAATTCACGTTTTGCCCGTTGGTCCTTTTTCAGTGTTTCAGGCAGGAGGAATACGGCACTTATGAAGTTAAGTGTGCTGAGGCCAGCGGCAACCCAAATTGGAGTCTGTGGACTGATTTGCCCCAATAAGCCTCCAATGGCTGGCCCAAAGACAAAACCGAGACCGAAGGCTGCTCCGATGACGCCCATGGCCTTTGCCCGATTCTCCGCCGTAGAAATATCGGCCATGATTGCCTGAGATGTCGCAATATTCGCAGCTCCAAAACCAGCCATCATCCGTGCAATGAAAAGCATTTCTATGCTCTCGGCCGTTGCAAATAGGGCGTAACCGATGGCCGTTATAGCAATCGAAATGAGCATAACCGGACGTCGACCAATGCGATCGGAAAGCCGACCCCAAGGAGGCACGAATATAAATTGCATGAGAGAAAAGGAGCCCCCAAGAAGTGTGATTAGCGTGGGGCTGGCTCCGAAATTCTCAGCGAAGAAGGGCTGAATGGGAATGATGATTCCAAATCCAACCAGGTCGAGGAACATGGTCATGAAGACCACGAAGATGATCCCTCGTTTTTGTTTTTTCTCCGTCATTGCTTTCGACTTGTAAGTCGAAGCTAATCGACGGTCAATCACGACATTAGTTCAATTGCACGATGCGGTTCGAACTTGAGTTTCACCGGTCCACCGCTTATGAACACGGCAAAGAGTTGATCGCACCGCACAAGGAACCCCCCCCCATGGCCAATGTGTCCCATCCCATCGAGACCCTTCTTCAGGAGAGAATTCTCATCATTGATGGCGCCATGGGAACCATGATTCAAGGTTACGACCTCGAGGAGGAGGACTTCAGAGGCACTCGTTTTGCCGACCATCCCATCCCACTGAAAGGAAATAACGACCTTCTATCCTTAACGCGACCGGATGTCATCGGTGCTATCCACCGCGAATTCCTTGAAGCTGGCGCCGATATTATCGGAACGAATACCTTTTCGAGTACATCGATCGCCATGGCGGACTATGAGCTCGAAGATATCATCTACGATCTCAATCGCGAGTCGGGTCGCCTTGCGAAAGAAGCGGCTGAAGAATTCACCAAGGCGAACCCTTCAAAACCACGCTTTGTTGCTGGAGCCTTTGGACCGACCAATCGAACCGCGTCCATCTCCCCAGATGTTAATGACCCGAGTCAACGCGGTGTTACCTTTGAGGAGCTTGCAAATGCATATGCTGAGCAGGCTCGAGGTCTGATAGATGGAGGCGTCGATCTCTTCTTGGTGGAGACCATTTTCGACACGCTGAATGCCAAGGCTGCATTGTTCGCCCTTAACCGCGTACTTCGAGAGGAGAAAAAGAACATTCCGCTCATGGTCTCGGCCACGATTGTAGACCAAAGTGGTCGTACTCTGTCGGGTCAAACCACCGAGGCATTTTGGATCAGCGTCAGTCATATGCCACTTCTCTCGGTCGGTCTGAATTGCGCTCTAGGTGCGGCCGAAATGCGACCTTACCTCCAGACGTTATCGAACACTGCGTCGACCTACATTAGTTGCTATCCCAACGCCGGTTTACCGAATGAAATGGGAGCCTATGACCAATGCTGCAATGCAATGGCGGCTATCATTGGCGAATTCGCAGATAGTGGTTTCCTCAACATGATCGGAGGTTGCTGCGGCACCACGCCCGAGCATATCCGAGCACTCGCTGCCGCCGTCGAAGGCAAGGCCCCTCGGCAACGCCCTGTTCTACCTCAATTTCCTCGACTTAGCGGACTCGAACCCTTCGTGAAAACACCAGAGGTGAACTTCACCAATATTGGAGAACGGACCAATATCTCCGGTTCGACCAAGTTCGCAGAACTTATTCGGCGGGGCGACTTTGAAGCCGCGGTCTCCGTCGCACGTCAGCAAGTTGAGAATGGCGCACAAATTATCGATGTGAACATGGATGAGGGTCTGATCGATTCGGTTGCCGCCATGCGTACATTCTTGAATCTAATCGCGTCCGAGCCCGATATCGCGCGAGTGCCGATCATGATCGATTCATCGGACTTTGCAGTGATCGAAGCTGGTCTTCAATGCGCTCAAGGTAAGTGCATTGTTAATTCGATCAGCTTGAAAGAGGGAGAGACGACCTTCCGAGAGCAAGCATCGCTTATACGAGACTACGGTGCGGCCGTTGTCGTAATGGCATTCGACGAGCAAGGTCAGGCCACCACGACGGAAGATAAAGTCGCCATTTCGACGCGGGCCTACCGAATCCTGGTCGACGAGCTGAACTTTCCACCTCAAGACATCATTTTCGACCCTAATATCCTGACGGTCGCAACAGGGATGGAAGAGCACAACCGCTACGCCATCAACTTCATCGAGGCCACACGGCACATCAAAGAGACACTCCCGCACGCCATGGTGTGCGGCGGCGTGAGCAATATTTCATTTTCTTTTCGGGGTAATAACCCTGTCCGCAAGGCCATTCACGCCGAGTTTCTATACCATGCCATCCAAGCGGGCATGGACATGGGGATCGTGAATGCTGGCCAACTTCAAGTAGCAAGTGAGATCGACCCCACGCTGCGCGAATACGTCCAGGATGTTCTCTTTGATCGTCGGCCCGATGCGACTGAGCGCCTGGTCGACTATGCATCGAATGTCAAAGCTGAAGACAAGAGCGAAAAGAAGCGAGATCTGTGGCGCGAAGGGACCGTCGAGGAGCGTCTGAAGCATGCTCTGGTCAACGGCATCAACGAGTTCATTGACGAAGACACGGCCGAGGCGCTCAACAAGCTCGAAAAACCCATCAGCGTCATCGAAGGTCCATTGATGGACGGCATGAACATCGTTGGGGATCTATTCGGCTCAGGGCAGATGTTCCTGCCTCAAGTGGTCAAGTCGGCCCGAGTCATGAAACGTGCAGTCGCCTACTTAACCCCGTTCATGGAACAAGATGCGGATGGTGGCTCATCAGCCGGTCGAATCCTCCTCGCAACGGTCAAAGGCGACGTCCATGACATCGGTAAAAATATCGTCGGAGTGGTCCTTCAGTGTAATAACTACGACGTCGAGGATATGGGTGTAATGGTGCCGGCCAAGGACATCCTGGATAAGGCCGAGGAGATCGGGGCCGACATGATCGGACTGAGTGGTCTGATTACCCCGTCGCTCCACGAAATGGTCCATGTCGCCTCGGAAATGGAACGGCGCAACTTCCATGTTCCGCTTCTCATTGGCGGTGCCACAACCAGTAAGAAACATACTGCTGTGAAGGTTGCGCCGGCCTACTCCGGGCCTTCCATCCATGTGGTTGATGCAAGCCGTGCGGTAGGTGTTGCTGGAAACCTCTTAAGCGAAACAAAGAGTGATGGCTATATCACAGAAATCGCCACTGACTACGACGCGGTTCGGGAACGCTACGAAGCGAAACAGGAACGTCCGTTGATCTCCCTCGAGGAAGCTCGATCCAAGCGGTTATCCTTCGATGAAGCACGTGCGGATATTCATGTTCCGAACCAACTGGGTGCATTTTCACTGCAAAACTACTCCGTGGAGGAGATCTCAACACGCATCGACTGGGGTCCCTTCTTTCTGGCATGGGAACTGCGAGGCAAGTTTCCCGAGGTCTTGGACGATCCCGAGCAGGGCGAGGAAGCCCGTGCATTACTCGATGACGCGATGGCAATGCTAGGCACAGTCGCACAACAACGCCGACTGCAAGCCAATGGGGTTTATGGTCTCTTCCCCGCAAACTCGGTGGGTGATGATATCGAGGTGTATGCCGACGAATCGCGGAAGAAAGTCATCGCTACATTCCGAACTCTACGGCAGCAGAAACAGAAGGTTCGCGATCAGCCCTACCTTGCCTTGGCGGATTATATCGCGCCTAAAGACTCAGGTATTGCGGATTACATCGGGGCCTTTGCCGTGACTGCAGGACATGGACTCTCCGATTGGGTAAGCGAATTCGAAATCGAGCATGACGACTATGGCGTCATTATGGCCAAGATAATTGCGGATCGGCTCGCCGAGGCATTCGCAGAACGTCTTCATGAGCGGGTGCGCCAGGAATTCTGGGGCTACGGTGAAGACGAGGAATTCACAAACGAAGACCTGATCAACGTTCGATATAGAGGGATTCGACCAGCAGCAGGATATCCTGCCTGCCCCGATCACTCCGAAAAACCACTCCTTTGGGAGCTTCTAGAGGTTGAACAGGCCACAGGAATGACACTCACTGAATCTCACGCCATGTGGCCAGCAGCCAGCGTTAGCGGCCTCTATTTCGCCCATCCTGATGCCAAGTACTTTGGTTTAGGCAAGATTGGAGCGGATCAAGTCGAGGACTACGCTGAACGCAAGCAGATGTCCCCAGATGACATCCGGCGCTTGCTGATCAACCACGTGTAGGCCTTTCTTATCGGGCTAAATTTCAAGTGAATTCGATCCCTTAGGGTCATTTGTACCCACGGAACTGACAGAGAGGTCAGATCCGCACGGATCTTGTTGGGGTTGCGAGACCCCACACTTTATTGGTAGAGGAATTTTTACATTAGGATTAAGTACTTACATAAATGGCACAAAGATTGCTCTTCCCGGAGCATCGCCCCCGTCACGGGGGGGCCACGAGATTATTAAGCCGATGAGGTCAAAACATGTTGAAACGAACGATGATTGTCGCCCTAACCGGACTCAGCTTCGCTATCGCAGGATGCGGAGGCTCGGGTGTTGACGGAACGCCAGCACCAATCGATGAGTTCGCCCAGAAGGGACAAAACGGTAAGACAGATGAGTGGGGTCCAAGCGACGATCCTCGTTTGTTCAGTACAACTCTTGAATACTCTCTCGATCGTCTTCCAATGGAAGGTGAGGCTGCGAGCATTCCTTGGGCCGGCTCCTACTGGCCGGTGTACCAAGACGGTATCAACTACCAATGGGACGGGGACAACCCAAGCCCTGCAGCGAAGTACGGCGAAGCATTCGGCATCGACGGTGTTGAAGATGGCGTAAGCGCTGCGCATGGTATCGAGAACGCTGGAACGCACCGTGAATCCTGTAAGAAGGACTCGGACTGCACCGCTTCGGATCCTGGTAAGTGCTCCAAGCGACGTGGTGCTGGTGAGGAAGACGAAGGTGTCTGCATCCCAACATGGTGGGGTATCTGCCACGCGTGGGCCCCAGTCGCAATTCTCGAGCCCGAGCCACGTTTCCCAGTCACAAAGAACGGCGTGGAGTTCAAGGTTCAGGACATCAAGGCTCTGTTGACCCTGGTTTACAACCGCGTTTCTTCCAAGTTCATTTCGATGCGCTGCAACAAGCAGAAGAACGAAATCAACTACGATCTCTACGATCGCCCGACGGACGAAGATGCGGAATGTCGAGACACAAACCCAGGTACGTACCACGTTCTCTTGGCCAACTACCTCGGTCTTATGGGACAGTCCTTCGTAGAAGACCGTACCTTCGACTGGCAGGTATGGAACCAGCCAATTCGAAGCTACAAGGTCAACGAACTCACGGAAGTTACCGGTAAAGAAGCCAACATGAAGGTTGGTGTAGAAGAAGGTCCTTCGGCCGCTCAGCGTCGTAAGTTCAACGGAAAGCTCGAAGAGGGTGAGTGGGATCACGACGGACCCTACGAAGTCGAAGCTGGAAAGAAGGTTGAAGTCATTGTCGAAACAAGCACCTGGGGTGGCAACAAAGGCTTCCTCTACGTCCGCTTCGGTGACCAGCCGACGGAAACGGAATACGACTGTGGTCCAACAGAAGAAGGAAAGAACGAAACTTGCCTCTTGGACGTTCCAGAAGGCCAGACTGAACTCTTCGTGTCGCTCTTCGCAAAAGAAGGAAAGCCCACCTACACCGTGGAAACTGACCTCGACAAAGGCAACGTGGTGGCTGTTCCTGAGGCTTACATGTTCAACGATAACGCTGCCAAGCTCTACTACGTGAAGTCGGAAGTTCAGTACATCACTGAGTCGCCATCCAGCCTCGACGGTAACCTCGCTGATAAGATTGACAGCTACACCAAGACGGACCGTTACGAATACATCCTAGAACTCGACGAAGACGGTAAGGTCATCGGCGGCGAGTGGGTTGGTTGGAGCAAGAAGAACCACCCTGACTTCCTCTGGCTGCCAACCGGTCGCTACAACCAGTCGATCGCTCAAGGCAAGATTAAGTTCGACGAAGTCAAAGACCTTCTCGAAACCTCCCTTATCGATCCTTCCGAGCAGCCTAACGACGGTAACGGCGACATTGTCGTCGTCAATGAGCAAGGAACAGTCGGCCAGGAGAGCTGGAGTCACTTCGGGCCTTACATGGCTGGTAACGGTTCCTTCGTCGTCAATATGACTGGCGACGGCGACGCTGACCTCTACGTCCGTAAAGGTGCCCAGCCAACAGAATCCGAGTACGACTGTCGTCCATTCACGCCCGGGTCGGACGACTCGTGCGACGTTCAAGGTCCAGGCGAGTTCTACGTCTCGGTCTTAGGTTTCGAGGCTTCCACCTTCGACCTCAAGATCACGCACACGAAGCCAGGTTCTGAGAATACGACCGGATCGGGTGAGATGACACATCTGAACGAAACCGGTTCGGTTCCACAGGGTGGAATGACCTACTACTCACTGGAAGTTAAAGCTGGCCAGAAGGTTGTCATTCGTACCGAGTGCGAAACAGACATCGACCTCTACGCTCGCATGACTCTCATGCCTACCGAAGCTATCTATGACCATCGTTCTTACCGATACACGGGTAACGAAATGATCGAGGTAACTCCGGAGCAAAACGGAACGCTCAACGTGGCAGTACACGGTTACGAAGCCGGTGACTTCACCATCACCAGCGCCGACGAATAAATCACGGATTGATTAGACTCTAACTGTGACACGGCAAAGAGCCGGCCTTGCGAGCAAGGTCGGCTCTTTTGTTTTCTGACTCCATGGAAGTGTCGATGAGAGCCATCGCTACTTCACACTGTCCAAACCCGCACCGATGAGGGTCTTGCCGATTTCGTGAAGACTCACCTTCTTCTCAATCTCCTCCATGAGAACCCGTCCAAGATTCTCGGTATTGACCACAAGATCGCCGGCGTCATCACGCCTAAAGACGGCACGTATTGGTTCAAGAATGAAGGCATCTTTCACTGTGTCCACAGCGTGAGAAGCAAATACCTGGGAGAAGGCACGCACCGTATCATCGCAAAGTCGTTGGACGATTCTCGACCGTAGGACTGTATCCGCAAAGGCCTCGCCTAGCGTTCGTGTCTCTCCAGCTAGCAATCCGCCAAGACTGCCCACAAGACCTTTCCAATAGATTTCCCCTGGGTTTAGAGAATGTCCATCCAAGATCATCTGGAATGACACCTCCTCCAACGCTGCCCAGCCTGCATGAATGAGTGGAATAAAACCTGGAAGGGATAGAGAGAGAAGATACTTCGCGCTCTCACCTGCAGCCATTCCTGCAAATCTAGCGCCGCCTTCTAAACCTTCGCTTAATGCATGATTCTCCTCTTTGAACTCACTAAGCATGCCATTCAACATGCGTTTCAGAGCAGGTGGAAATGCCTGCTTAGTTAGCGATTTCTCGACCTGCACGACCCTCTCCTCCACCTGCTGCCAATTGGTGCGCTGTGGTAGACCAACCTGGACTAGGTCCGCACGTAATCTTCGGACGGAAGCAAGTTGTCGTCGGGCATGAAATTCAATGGCTTTGGGGGTTGGTGCACGGTCGGTAAAATGCTCGACAATCGACTGCCAGGCGTGATTCATCGCACCAGCTAGAGTGTGGGTTTGCCGTTGAGCTGACCGGTTCAACCAATCGTAGGTTTCGCGCTCCTCGTTGAGTTGAGCAAGCACTTGCAATCGACGAAGAGAGACGCGCTCAACCTGTGCCTGCTGCAAGACTGGCTCTCCACGCAGTCGAAGTGATTCGAATGTATTGGCTCGCTCGACAATAAGGCCACGGATCATCTCGATTGTATGATCTGCGTTCTCATGTGTTGCCTGCTTTAGAAGCTGTTCTAACGTTGCTTTGTCCTGGGCAAGCCGAGTTCTGAAACCGATGATTTCAGAAAGAAATCTTCCCTCGACAAAGGCTGCAGCCTCCGACCTCTGACACTGCTTCAAGAGCTTCAAAACGTTATCGGTCGTCGTGGCGAGATGACGCTGAGCGAAGACCTTATCCTCTCGAACTCGTTGATAGTACTGAGTTTCCTTTTTCTCCGAACCCTCAACGGATGCCTGCCCTTCAACGTCGTCATTCTGTGTTGCCGACAAGTCGACAGATACCGTTTGAGTTTTCATGGGAGCGATTTCTAACTCGAGCTCTGACAGTGCGACCTGAATCGGCATCGGATCAGGTCGCTCAATCGCCGAGGAGATAACCACGGATTCCATCTCCAGCGGCCGAAAAGAATCAAGCCTAGCGTCTCCATGAGAAGCATTGACTTCGTTCTCTTCCTCATCAAGGCCAAAGAACTCGTCGAAAACATCAGGAGCAAGACGCCTGAGAGCTTCCTTGGCCTCCGACTGAATAACAGCTCCCAATCGATGGAAAGCTTTTGTCTGCTCGTCTTGGAACACCGCCCGGCTCAGTTCAGGACCTCCAACCTTCATCACCTCCTGATGAACAATATCCCAGGCCCGAGGACTGAATTCTTCCCCTTCTACCCACTGAAAAAGCTCGTTCCGCAATCGTTCCGGCTGAGACCAACCATGCGCCACCATATCTCGAACCCCGTGGCCGAAAGTTGGCGTGTCAAAACCGATGGCTCCTTCACCGACATCTTCCCTCTTCATCCCTAGCATGACCCCTCCGCTGGTTAAGTTGCTAAGAGATAAAGCAACGTACGTGCCAGCAGGGCCAAGTTCACCTAAGTACCTGAAATCAATAACGTTCAGACAAAAACGCACCCGCCATCACTCATCTCAGAAACGCTCGATCTCCCTGCCAGGTGGGGTATTCTGAATCCGGTGGGGACTCAGAATCAAGGGGCTGATATTATTGAGAAAAAAACCGAATTGTGCGTTTTAAATGGGGACAAACGGTCCACTTTTGACGCGCTAAACCTGAGTGCACGTGTCGCTACTCTGTTGGCTTGCCGCCCGACTTTTGTTGCGAGAATTTGAAACCCGCCACATTGCAGGTTCCTGTGTTCTGTATCACTCCGTCAGTATCTGGCCCGACAACGTTGTTTTCCTGGACGCTTCCATCGAACGCGATCGTGGATTCAGCGAATCCAAGCATCAGGCACATCTCTTGGTCACCGATTCCCCAGCCGACCGACTCATCTCTTGGATTCAGGAACGTGCATGAGAACTCCAGGCCCTTGGCACCTGTTAAATCGATCGGCGGATCAAACACCTTACCGAAGGGATCGGCCGTGAATGCTCCAAGCTCGAAGAGGGTCTCACCATCGCGATCACCTCCATGAATACCCAAGCGAAAGTCGTGACCGAGGTTATGGTAATGCGGCAGAACATAGTGGAGTTTCATGTCGAGGGGTTTATCTTCAACCCCCATGAACGCCTCGTCGATGTCGCAGGTTCCACCAAACTCTGAAGTCGCATTAGCTGGAATATCAAGAGGGTAGTAGCCCAAACGGAAAGGCGTCAGCTTCACTTTTACGGTCTCAAGCGGAAGCGAATACAAGCGCATCACAAGACTGGTTTTGACCTCATCCGGCGTATAGTTGAGCAGGTGTGTCGCAGCGATGATTCGCGAATAGGGAGGGATTCTTAATGCGACTCCCTCGCCAAAGCGTTGAACCTCTCGGTTAACCTGGGTCGACTGAGCGAAGAGAACGCCTCCCTTCAGGGCTGCTGTGATTTCCTCAAACCCCTCGTTGTAACAATTGTACCAGTTGCCATCCTCATAGTTGTGGGTGCCTTCTGGCACGAAGAACCAATTGGAATGGTGGTAGTAACCTTGGCTTGAGAACTCGACCGCATTCACCCAAAGCTCTTCAGGATTGTTAAGGATCCAGCTTTGGCACACGCCGTTGTACTCGCCTCCACCTTCGAGTGTCAGCTCACCAAAGTCGTATTCGTGCATGACTCCGCCGATCAGTTCACATCGTCCCTCGGCGTTGGGCATCTCCATCTCGCCACAAGGTACACAGTTCTCCTCAAGGGTATTCGGTGCTCGACTGCATCCTTGCTGTTTGGCAGTACAACTCTCAAGGATATCGACGCAGGGAAGTCCCTGTGGTGCTCCAGTATCGGAAGATGAGTCGATCCCATCGTCTCCAGCACACCCCACTGTTAACGCGGCGATCAGCATGGTCTGAACGAAGAAAAAGAATGGTCGCATAGCTCACTCCTTGAGTCGCAACCGAGCTTATCACTACGGGACACGAGCGCGAGAAGAAACGCATCACAAAAACGTACGCAAGGTGATCGGCCACAAGAGGTAACTCACAGAGTGGAGGTCAGCCCTCGGTTCCTTCCTCAACCTCTTCCTTAAGCCGGGGCACGGTGTATTTCTGAGAGTACTTGGCCATCGACGGCTGATAGAAAGCACGAAAGTGCTCCATATCCGTCTTGGTGTCGCCCGTGGGTTGAATCGTCGGACCAAATCCACCGCATTTATTGGCGTAATCGAGAAAGCCCATCGTTATCGGGACCTTTGCTTCTCTGGCAATGTGGTAGAAGCCCGACTTCCAGAACGGAGTACTTCCCCGTGTACCTTCCGGAGGCACTACAACGATGCAATTGGGTCTGCTCAGCATCCACTGCGAAATCTGCTGAACGGTATTCTGGCGCTTGCTTCGGTCGACAGCGATTCCACCGAGCATCTTCATGAACCAGCCGTAGGGAAAACGGAAGAGGCTTTTCTTTCCAATCCAATGGATCTTCACATTCAATCGCCAGCTAATCGCGATCATGTAGGGCATATCCCAGTTCGTTGTATGCGGCGCAGCAATCATGACGTAGCGCCCCTCTTTTGGCATACCACCAATAGCTTTCCAACCGACCAGCTTTAGTAAGAACCATCCAATGGCTCGGCGTATGAACACGACTCTTCGACCTCCAAGATTAGTTTAACCTACTTGGCTCGACATCATTGGTCACGCAACTTGATCTCAGATTTTGGGTTAGCGTCGGTCAGGGGTCTAAAGTGGCATTTAGTCATCGCATCATGCTACGGTCTGTTCTCCCTTTTCGTGTGCCGAAACTAGGGCAAAGATGATGGTCGCTCGAACCGAAAGCCTAACTCCTTACGCTGATGCTAAGCGGACTGAAAACCACGAGTCCGTGCGAAACGCATTTGCAAAGCTGTTGGGTGTAGGTACCGAGCAGATCGTCCATTGGTCGCCACATCGCGCCATGTCCAAAGGCATCGGCCACGTCCTGCTTAAGATCGAGCCGTCCGAGGAAGCCACGCCCGTTGCTTTCGACATTCGGGATGACCAAGAGCCCGCACATGTGTGGCTTGAACGGGAAGGCGTTTACTTTGACCTTCGCAACAATGAAGACGGAAGCCGCTCCTCCGATGAACCCGCTCAGAATGCGCTCCTAGAGCGGCTAAGGCGGCGACTAGAGGACACCACAGGCGAAGAATACACAAGGCTGCGCGAAGCGCTCGAGCGCTCCATGCGGATCTACACACCTTGGCATGACGTCGAGGATGGTTCCTTTCGACAAATCTCATGGGCCAACGGTCAAGCCTATGGAATCCTCAGGCTGAGCTTCCGGTGCAACCAGGACTGCTCCTTCTGTTGGCAAAGTCGATCCTGGCCGTCTCCACCCGCAGAGCTATATCACCAATGGCTTGAAGAAATGGTTCAAGCAGGTGTGAAGCTCATGATCTTCTCGGGTGGGGAGCCGACTATTTTCAAAGGCTTACCAGAACTGATTCAACGTGCTGCCAAAGAATTCGGACTACGAACCCAAATCCAAACGAATGCGATTCAACTCCGTCGACGTGAATTTGCACTCAAACTCCGCAAAGCTGGTCTTAAAGAGGCGTTTATTAGTTTTCACAGTGCAGATGCCGCGATTTCCGACCATTTAACGCGTGCCCCTGGAACACACGTACACACGGTCGCAGGCATTAAAAACGCGATCGATGTGGGTATTCGTGTGCACCTCAACGCTGTTGTTGAGCGGGCCAACTACCAATCACTAGAAGCCCAAGCTCAGTTCATTGCGGATGAGTTCGTACAGGCACGCTTCTTCAAGCGTCCACGCCTCGTTACCTATTCACACCCCTGCCACGCTTACGAACCCGAGCATTGGGACGACGCCGTGGTACCGCTTGATGAGGTAAGGCCGCACGTTGTGGCAGCCGCACGGATCCTTAGAGAAGCGAATATACCAATTCAGGTCATAGGTTCATGCGGTTTTCCTCCGTGCCTCTTTAAAGATGCACCAGAGCTTATTTCATGGGTCGACAGAGATAAGTACGACAGTGGCGACGTCAGTGGCCGAAGCTTCCCGGAGCCGTGCACGAAATGTGCCGTCAAGAACCGATGTATGGGCGTACGGAACGAATACATTGGACGCTACGGAAACCGAGGCATAACCCCGTTTGAAAAGGTACCCAAGGTCGGATGGTGGCACATGCTCCCCTGGCTGAACGGACCGTCCTAAGGCTAGCAACCCAACATTCGTACTGCTAGCTCTCCAAGGTGTTCTTCCAGCTCATGCTTTGCCACCCCTGGGATAATACGTGCTAGCTCCTGTGGCTCTGCAACACAAATCCTAACCAGCAGGCAGGTCAACCCATAGAGAGCGATGTTGAGTTGTGTGCGATTTAGGTTCGAGTCAGCCAAAAGAGTCGGAGTCGCCGCGTGAATGAATGAGAATAGAAGATCCTGACGCGTTCCGTGGGCACCCGCTCCCGCCTCCAGGATTTGACGATTCATTAACCGGACACTTGGCCGATGCTCACCTGCAAACCTGTAGGCAGCTCGAACCGCTCCCTGGACTCGCTCTGACAACAGTTCTGACGCCTCTAAGTGCTCACGAAGTACTTCTATCAACTGCGCCAAGTCCACGATCATGGCCTGAAAACACGACTCGTATAGACCTTCTTTCGATGCGTAATAGTGGTGAACCGTCGCTTGCGCTACGCCTGCCTCGCGCGCCACCTGCCGCATGGATGTTTTCCCTTCACCTTGAGACGCAAAAAGATGAGTGGCAGCACGTAAGATCTTGGCACGTGTCGCCTCCGAATTTGCCTGGGGAGGTCGAGCCATGAGGGCCTCCTGTCGCTTAATATACGGGCCATAGGGCCTTCCAAACCGAACCTATTCCGGCGCATAAATCCCACCGCGCTGGAATCACGAGCAGCAACTAACTGTTCGAACGATTAATTACAAGAAAAACCCGATTGAACGACCATCATAGTGGTGTTTACTGCCGAGATTTCACGATCAGATAACGAAGTGCCACAGCGTTCGAGGTGTTCTCCAGGGAAAGAACCTCTCCCAGAGGAAGATAAAGCGTCTTACCTGGGCTCAATACATGGAGGGCCTCTCCTACGGTTGCCTTACCTTCCCCTTCCAGTATGAGGACGAGTTCAGGGCAGTCCGCCTGGCGATGTCGCCCGACGAAACCTCCAGGTTCCAATTCGCACGCCAATGCAGCATCGAAGGGTGGGCATGATGCTCCCTCCAAGAGGTCTCTCACAATCACCTCGCCCCGACCTCCAAAGAGGTCTTGTTGCCTAAAGCTACGTCCTTCGCGTGGATTCATCGGGCCTCCGATGCGCTAAGCTTGACTAATCATGACACTGATCACTTCGACCGGTTCTTTGGGCCGGTCCTCTCGGTCCGTGGCAGTCTTTCCGATAGCATCGATAACATCGAGACCATCAACGACTTGTCCGAACACCGGGTGTTTGGAAGAACCCGGTGTGAAATAATCGAGGTAGGGATTGTTCACGAGATTAATAAAGAATTGAGATCCCCCGCTGTTAGGGCGTCCCGTATTGGCCATCGATAGACTACCTCGAAGGTTGGATAGACGATGCTGTCTTGGAAACTCGTCCTTAATCGGGCCAGATGGTGGATCACCGGTTCCTGCTCTTGGATCCATTGGGTCCCGGCTGAAGGGACAACCAAATTGAATCATGAACTGGGGAATCACTCGGTGAAAATGAAGACCGTTGTAGAAGCCTTCTTTCGCGAGGGCCAAGAAGTTGCCGGCCGTAATCGGCATCTCCTTTAGAAAAACTTCAACGGCAAACATGCCGTGGGTCGTTTCAAACGTAACGATGGGGTTACTCATAGGGGTTCCTAGGGTTTGATGCTGGTCCATTGCTCATCATCGCTGACCATATTGGAGAGCCAGTACCATAGAGGTGTGCCGTCAGGCGCCTCAACAAGTTCATGTTGACCAATCAACATAGTGTGCAGGATGCCTGGTACGATGAAGTAGTGTGCGTTGTCGCTGGTATCTAGGGCCTCATAAAGTTCTTCCAGGCCATCTTTGAAGTCCCAAGGCGCAAGGTTTAAGAATGTCGAGATGATGGGATCATTGGCGTAGGAGATCACGGCGAGTTTGGCGTCACCTAGCATTGTCTCCTGAAAGAATTTGATGACTTCGTCTAAGCCGCTTTCGCACTTGGGGCAACTGTCCGGAAATTGCATGTTCCATGCACTCTTCCAGGTCTCCCACAATCCGCCTTTGGGCTGGATGGGGGGCGCAGAATCGTCAATGACATGAACCGGTATAGGCCAAAATGCTTCCCGAGCTCGATGCCAGCTAAATCCGGCGCCAAATCCTCCGGCACTTGAACCTGCAAGATACACCTCTTCCACGTCGAAAAACGTAGGAGCCAGCCTCTTAAGGTAAAGCTTCACATTGTGAGCGCCTCGAAAATGAATGGTTTCCTTGTTCCAAGGCAAAAGACCCTTCAGTTCGATTACGTTATCACCCGCGAAAACGTCACCTGTACAATAAGGAATGAATACGAAGTGTGCGTCAGCAAAAGGGTTTTTGGGCTCGTTTCGATCGAAGAAGAGCATGTTCTTGTACACGTCGATCAGAAGAGAATTGAAGTCGCCTTCATCGAAACCGTTGAGATGGAAGCTGGTTTCCACCAACCCCGTGCACGTCCCGTAATCCCAACAGGCGCCACCACCCTCAAAGTAGATGAAGGCGCGTTTAGCTCCGGGGCTTAGATTGACTCCTAACCCGGTTTGAGAACCATCGGCACAGGCCGTGCCCGGAAACGCCACCCACTGCCACGAGTCAGGCTTGGTCTCAATGGGTTCTCCCCACTCAGCGTTGGGTGCCGCAACGTCCGCAACCGAGTCTTGGGATGCATCATCGGAAGCGCGGCTCACATCTGACACATTACTATCTGCCTCGGCAGGACCATCACTCGCCTGGGCATCCTCGATGGCTAGATCGAGGGCATCAACGGCCTCAACAATCTCCTTGGACGCTGACGCGTCAACCGGTGACGAGAGAGTGTCGCCATGGAGCAAACCGTCATCCGTGCAACCGATCGCAAGGACCACTAACGCAATCATAGAAGGCCAACAGAGGTGACGAGAGAGTGTCATGTACAAAATCCTCATGGGTGACGACGAGGTTGTAAGGCGGAACTCTACTCTACGGAGTCCCTCGTGGCCAAGCATCTAACGTTGCTGCCTTTACGCTCAAGTGCATCCCTCTATAATGAGGGAATGAGCACAACAACCGACAAGGTCATTCTTGATTTAGATCAACTGGTCGCAGGGAACCCGCAGGAGACCCCTACAGTCGTTGACCGGCCCATTGAGGCGTTGCCGGAAACCACAAATTCATCAATTGACGCGGCACTTGGGGAACGATTTCAGTTAGAGTCCGTCCTTGGTGAGGGCTCGATGGGCATCGTCTATCGGGCGCGTGACCTCATTTTGGAGCGCTCCGTTGCCGTGAAATTGATCCATGAATCGGCAGCTCAGGATCCTGGGTTTCGCTCTCGCTTTTTTATCGAGGCGAAGATCATGGCAGGGTTGGCGCCTAATCCCCACGTTGTGACGATTTACGACATGGGCGAGACAGATGAGCAGCAGCCCTATCTAGTCATGGAGTACCTCCCTGGCCGGACCCTCAAGGAAATCATCTCTGACGTCTCTGGAACCCCTCTCCCCCAGGGTTGGCTCTTAAAGGTCGCAAGACAGATGCTGATGGCGGTCGTCGATGCCCACGCGCATGGCATTGTCCATCGTGACATCAAACCCGAAAATGTCTTCGTTCTCCGCAGTCATTCTGGCCGATTGGAGGGCGGAACTGTTCGGAATCTACCCTTCTTAGTGAAGGTTCTTGATTTTGGCATCGCTCGCTCAGACCTGTGGAAACTTCCACAAGCGTTGCGCACGGCTCCAGGGTTCGTCGTGGGAACCCCTCGGTATATGTCCCCTGAGCAGGCGGCTGGCGATGTTCTTTCCCCAGCCTCTGATGTCTACAGCTTGGGGTTAGTCCTGTATGAACTGGCCACTGGCGGGCAATTCCCACTCTATGCGAAAAGTAGTGGTGGTTTTATTGCGGCCCACATCCACCAGCGCCCGATCCCACTGGCCGAGGCTCTGGAGGGTAAAGGTGTCGTCTACCCCAAAGTTCTCACGCAGTTGATCGACAGTATGCTCGTAAAATTACCAACCAAGCGCTTGAGTTCGCCAGAGGCCCTTGCTGCAATCCTGAAGTTCGAAGGGTAACACTGAGGTCGAATCTGTTCACGATAGGGTGGGCTTGATAGACTGATATCAACCACCCAAGGGGTCCCATGCTCCACAGACTGCTGATCGCATTTGTTGTCATTCTCTTCATGTCATTCTCTGCATGTGGTGAAGAGGTCGGTACGCTTAACGGTGAATGCTATGGCAATGGAACGTGCAATGCTGGGCTCATCTGTGAGAGTGGCGTGTGTCTGGCAGAGTCCCAACCGGGTGATGCCCTGCCATCGGATGCGGTAGCAGGGGATATCACCGGCGATACCGATGGTGCGTGCGCAGGAAAAGAAGATGGATCCTCTTGCGATGACGGTGATCCATGTACCCTGCAAGACCTTTGCGTCGCCGGAATTTGCGTCGGTTCGTTGCCCGATCCATGCGAATCGGACAATGCCTGTGAAATTGGTACCTGCGTACCCGGTGAAGGGTGTGCATACGAAAACCGCGACCAGGGAGCAGAATGTTCCACTCCATGCTTTGAACTCTCAACCTGTCAGGAAGGCACCTGTGTCCCTGACACAAATAGCGTCGTAGTCTGCCCGGCACCCGCTCAGGAGGGTGGGTGTATCGCTACGCTCCAATGTGACCCGACAAGTGGACTTTGTACGAGTGAGATTTACAAAGATGAAGGCGCCCCTTGCGACACAGACAGCAATCTGTGCGCCATGGAAGCGTGTGATGCCTTCGGCTCTTGTGTCTCAACAGGGTCCATCAATGATTGCGCGGAGGAATCGGCTAACGATCCATGTAATTTCTACACGTGCAATACGAAAACCGGCTCCTGCAGCGCTTCTGGCTTCCTTGGAAATATCTCCTGTGATGACGGTAATGCCTGCACGTTCAACGACACGTGCCAGCTCGACGAATTCAACTTCGCTAGTTGCACGGGAACTCCGTTTCCCACGGACGATGGAAATCCCTGTACAGATGACGCGTGCGTAGACGGTATTGTCACTCATGAAAACGTCGAAGGTCTTGCGTGCGACCCAAATGAGCCGTGCTCACCAGCGGGTCTTTGTACGGCAGGTATCTGCGTTCCCACAACGCCCTGCGAGTGCACCAAGGACGCAGATTGCCCTCAAGGAAACGATACGTGTCTCGGAAAGTCTGTCTGTAATCTTCAAACAGGAACCTGTGAAATTGATCCGGCGACCATCATTCAATGCGAGCCGTCAATCCTGCCATGCCACACCAATGAATGCCTTCCTGGCTTTGGAGAGTGCATCGAACTCACGTCACCCAATGAGACACCTTGTAATGATGGTAATGCATGCACAGCCTTCGACGCCTGCGATGGTGGTGTCTGTGTGGGAACGAAAGTTTTAGAATGCAACGACGGCTCGTTTTGCAACGGCACCGAGTCCTGCGATCCCAACGCTGGATGTCAGCCTGGTGTCGCACCTGTTGTGGACGATGGTGTGTCTTGCACGACCGATAGCTGTGATGAGGTAAACGACGAGATTGTCCATGAGGTAAATGCGGCCTTGTGCGACGATGGTCAGTTCTGCAACGGCGCAGAGATTTGCGACCCAACATTCGGGTGTCAGCCTCCTGCTGAGCCCTTCGTAGATGATGGAATCGAATGCACCATCGATGTCTGTGATGCCGAAACTCAGAGCGTCACTCATACGCCAGACCACACCCTATGTGATACGGGGAATGCCTGTATGAACGATACATGTGTGATTGGTGAGGGGTGCCAGTCTGAGCCTATCGCAAACTGTTGCGGCAACGGATTGGTTGAGATCGGGGAGGAATGCGATGACACCAACGACCTCTCTTTTGATGGTTGCTCAAACACCTGCATAGACGAGTGCATGTACACATCGGATGGAACAGTCGATGCCGAGCATAAGGTTAGCGCTACGCAAGGCGATTTCCTGGGCAGCATCGGGGACGGAGACCTCTTCGGCTGGGCTGTTGCAAGTCCGGGTGATATCGATGACGACGGCGTGGACGACGCGGTTATTGGAATCCGTTTGGATGATGATGGTGGAACAGACACGGGCGCTGTTTGGATCGCTTTTCTTAAGCCTGACGGAAGCGTTAAGAACCAACAGAAGATTAGCGATACCAAAGGCAATTTCTTAGGAAGTCTGAATGCATCCGATAACTTCGGCTCAGCCGTGGCGGCTCTTGGCGATATGAATGGAGACGGCGTGGAAGATATCGCTGTTGGCGCCATGGATGATGATGATGGCGGCGCAGCCCGTGGGGCGATATGGATTCTATTTCTAAACAGTGATGGAAGCGTCAAGGGGCATCAGAAAATCAGCGATGAAGAGGGTTTGTTTGATGGTGAGTTGAACGATTCCGATGCCTTTGGCCGCTCCATCGCAGCCCTTGGCGATGTGGATGGAGACGGCGTCATGGATCTCGCCGTAGGTGCCTATGGAGACGATGAGGGCGGCCAAGATGCGGGCGCCGTTTGGATCCTTTTCATGACCGCCGATGGTAAAGTGAAGCATCAGCAGAAAATT
>MDTD01178708.1_pt1 | contig 30064 bp, 27 predicted proteins | sample 811221 | NCBI WGS metagenome assembly MDTD01 (sample SAMN05326646, study PRJNA326480) | marine metagenome | isolation source: seawater | place: Pacific Ocean: South West | collected 2011 | reverse complement strand
TTTGCTAAAAACAGTCTTTAGTTAGTCTTCTGGGTTAACCGCTTGAGCTTAAATGCGAATTTAAGCCTAGAGAAATGACATCTTAAATGACAGAACCCGGCTTATAGATTATCTGGCAAATTCAAATATTTACGTTCTACTTTTGTACTCTAAGCTAAATACAATCTTATTGACTATTCCTTAAAAACCCATACTATCCCAAATAATCCCATAACGGAGGGTGATTTGAAAATATTGAGAAAAAAAAGGTTTTTATTAAAAAATGTTTTTATCCAGCTACGAAAACAAAATAGACAAGAAAGGACGAGTTTCTGTGCCAGCTACTTTTAGATCTCATTTGAATTCAATAGGTTACAATGGGTTCATAAGCTATCCTTCATTTAATCATCCTGCTCTTGAGGCTTGTTCCCAAGATCGAATTGAAAAATTATCAAATACAATTGACTCACTTAATCCTTTTGAGGAAAAAAGAGATTACTTCGCTACTGCAATTTTATCAGAGAGTGAAAATTTACAATTCGACACCGAAGGCAGAGTTTCGTTAACAGATAAGCTACTTGAACACGCAAAAATTAAAGATAAAATTTTATTTATTGGATTAGGAAAAACTTTTCAAATATGGGAACCAAAAAATTTCGAAAAATTTAAAGCTTTTGCAAGAAAAAAAGCTTTTCAAAATCGATCTAACTTAAAATGGGACAATAAACAGAAAGGGGAGTTGTAATGAGTATAAATGTTGGAGGAGGAGAATTAAGAGAATTAAAGCCAAGAATACTTGTTATTGGTGTAGGAGGTGCTGGTGGTAACGCTATTAATGCGATGATAGATGCTGGAATGCAAGGAGTAGAGTTTGTTGCAGTAAACACTGATGCTCAAGATCTTAAAATGAGCAAAGCTGATGCAAAAATACAAATTGGTATGAATTTAACAAAAGGCCTTGGCGCTGGAGCTAAAAATGATATCGGTCAAGCTGCAGCTGACGAGTCAATTAATGAAATAGTAAATTATATCCAAGGCAGTAATATGGTTTTTATTGCTTCTGGAATGGGAGGAGGAACAGGTACAGGTGCCTCTCATGTCATTGCAAAAGTTGCAAGAGAAATGAATATTTTAACAGTAGGAGTAACTACACTGCCCTTTGCTTATGAGGGACCTAAAAGAATGAGAAGAGCTACTGCTGGTTTGGAAGAACTTAAAAAACATTTAGATACAACAATAGTAGTACCTAATCAAAATCTTTTTAAGATTGCTAATGAAACAACTGGTTTTGAAGAATCATTTAGTCTTTCCAATGATGTTTTAATGCATGGTGTTCAAAGTATAACTGACTTGATGGTTAGACCTGGCATGATAAATTTAGATTTTGCAGATGTTGAAACTGTAATGAGTTCTAGTGGAAAAGCTATGATGGGAACTGGTGAGGCTGAGGGTGAAAATCGAGCGATGGCAGCAACTGAGCTAGCATTAAACAATCCTCTTATTGATGAATATACTTTACAAGGCGCTAAAGGACTTCTCGTAAATATTACAGGTGGTAGCGATATAAAGCTCTTTGAGGTAGACGCAGCGGTTAATAAAATTAGAGCCGAGGTTGATCCTGAGGCTGAACTTATATTTGGCGCTATTAAGGATGAGAATATGAACGGTAAAATTAGAGTATCAATTGTAGCTACTTCTTTAAAAGGTTCAACAGTAATGCCTGAACCACGACCTGTATTAAATGTAGTTAATGGGTCAAATGGAAAAAATAATATTTTTCCCGAGAATCTTTTTTCAAAAGCTAATATTGAGCAAAATGTTGTTAATTCAATAGACGGCGCAACAGCATTGAAACTTGACGAAACTTATGAAATTAAAAATAGAGAAGAACAAAATGCTTTAATTGACAGCTATGAAAGCAACGAAGAAAATAAAATAAAAGATAATAGTAAAACTTACACGACTGCATTTGAGGAGGTTCCATCTGGTGTATCAATTGAGAGTGCGTCTTATATGGAAAATAATTCTGAGGAAAATATTATTGATCCACTGTCTTTACAGGATAAAGATGATACAAAAGTTGAAAATCATGAACACACACCTAAACTTTTCTCTGATGAGCGACCACAAGAAGATTTAAATTTTAATGATGCAAGAGAGGAATCAAGTTCTGAACAATTATTTAACCAAGATAATAACGAAGAAGAGGATTTTGAAATTCCTGCATTTTTAAGAAGACAAAAGTTTTAATGTTAAATTATATTATAAATGAATATTCAAACATCATCACTGGAATTTTCCCATTTTCCAGTGATGTTGAATGAGGTAGTTCAAATCTCGTCTCCTGAAAAGGGCGGAGTTTTTCTTGATTGTACTTTTGGTGGAGGAGGATACTCAAAAGCTTTACTTAAATTTTCAAATACAAAAGTTATAGGCATCGATAGAGATGAAGCAGTAATTTCAATTAGTAAAAACCTTGAGAAGAATTTTAAAAATAGATTTAATTTTTATAGAATTAAATTTAGTCAATTAGATACAATTTTAAAATATAACGTAGACACCATAATTTTTGATTTAGGACTATCATCTTTTCAATTAGATAACTTACGAAGAGGTTTTTCTTTTAAATCAAAAGATAACTTAGACATGACAATGGGTATTTCTGATATTTCAGCTAAAGAGGTAGTGAATAATATGAGCGAAAAGCAGTTGAGATTGATTATAAAAATATTAGGAGAGGAAAAAGATGCATCAAAAATTGCAAAAAATATTGTTAAAGCGAGATTAAAAAAAAGGATTACGACTACCAACGAATTAGTAGAGATAATAGAAAAAAGTAAAAGAAAAGTTTTTTCAAAAAAAATAAATCCAAGTACAAAAACATTTCAAGCTTTGAGAATATTTGTTAACAAAGAAATTACTGAACTGATAATAGGAATTATTAATGCAACAAAATTTTTAAAACCTGGTGGAAAAATTTTGATAATAAGCTTTCATTCAATTGAAGATAAGATTATTAAGTATTTTTTTACAAACTTTTCTAAAAACAAATCAAAGCCCTCTAGATACTTACCTGACAATGATTATGAAGATCTCGCATTGTTTGAAAAATATTCAAATAAAGTTTTTAAACCCTCAAAGAGTGAAATCATTAAAAATAATAGGTCTAGGTCAGCAAAATTAAGATTTGCTATTCGTAGTAGGAACAAGTTTACGTATCCCTCCTCACTACTTAAAAAATTCAATAAGTATTTAGAAATTGAGGCTACAAATGTTTAAGTTTAGATTTTTATTTGTAGTAATTATTTTTTCATCATTGCTGATTGGAACTTCGATTATTAAAAATCAAACTAGAGAGATTGAAAAGCAAATTTATGATTTAAGTACAGTAATTGCTGATAAAGAGAGAGATTTAAACGAAACTCAACTAGATTTTTCTTATTTAACATCTCCAGCGATAGTAGAAGAAAAAATTGAATATTTAGATATCACTCAGTATATGCCAATGGATTATTCAAGAATATTTTTGAGTTTATCAAATCTAGAGGAATTACATAATAAAGTTGTAATTCAGGAAAATCTTTATGATAAAAAAACAAAAAAAAAAATAAAAAATTTAATAAAAATCAAACAAGTTTTTATTTTGAAGATTATTTAGAAACAGACAGAAAAAACAAATCGGCTCAAATAAATAATATTTTCCAAGACAGAATTTATTTGCTTTTTTTTCTTTTTTTTTCTCTAATATTAATTTTTAGTATAAGAATTGTTCATATTTCTTTAAATAAAATTGAAGTATTTAATCAAGATTATAACTCAAAAAAATTCAAATTAATTAGAAGAGATATCGTTGACAGAAATGGAGCTTTAATCTCAAGAAATGTTAAATTTTTTCATGCGGGAGTTAACCCATCTCTAATTAATAACAAAGAAAATTTTCTGCTCAAATTAAGATTAAATTTTCCTGAGCTACAAATTAATAAAATTAAAAAAAAATTGAGTAAAAAAAATTTTTTTTATCTAAAAAAACGAATTAGTCAAAAGGAAAAAGAAAAATTTTGGGAATTAGGAGAAAAGGGTATAATTTTTGAGCCTTTTCAATCAAGAATTTATACTCACTCAAAATTATTTAGCCATATTATAGGCCAGGTTGATTTTGATAATTATGGTATTTCGGGGGTAGAAAAATATTATGATAATCACTTAAAAGATAAAGATTTAATTAATCAACCATTAAAGTTAACTCTTGATATAAATATTCAATATTTAATTAGCAAAGAGCTAAAAAAAGCTCTTGAAATTTTTGAAGCTACTGGTGGAGCAGCATTACTTATGAATGTTGAGAACGGAGAAATTTTATCTTTAGTTTCAAAACCAAATTTTGACATAAATCTAAGAGCCGATTTAAAAGATAAAAAATATATGAACAAAATCACAAAAGGTGTCTATGAACTAGGTTCAATATTTAAAACATTCACTATAGCACTAGCTCTAGAAAATGATATTGTCACCCCTCAATCAATAATTAATAATATTCCGCGCTCTATTAAATGCTCTAAATATAAAATTTCTGATATAAAGGAATTTCCTAAAGATTTGTCAGTTGAAGATATTTTAATAAGATCCTCCAATATCGGAACAGTGTTGATAGCAAAAAAGCTTGGAGAAGAAAAATATAAAAAATTTATTAACGAAACAAGATTATTAAAAAGACCAGAATTACAACTTGAGGAACTTGGTGAACCATTAAATTTTGATTGGAATAAATGTAAATTAGAAACAATCTCCTACGGGCATGGTATTACGACAACCCCTTTACAAGCAACAGCAATATATGCCGCTTTAGTAAATGGCGGGACGATGATAAAACCAACATTAGTTAAAAAAAACGGTAATATTAATTATAAAAGAATAGTTTCTGAAGAAACAAGCAAAGATATCAACATTATTCTCAGGAAAGTTGTAACAGATAAAGAGGGAACTGCTAGTCTTGCAAATATAAATGGATACTATGTCGGAGGAAAAACAGGAACATCTCAAAACTATCTAGACAAGAATGAAAATTTAAATACTTTTATTTCTATTTTTCCATCCTCTAAACCTAAATATGCGTTGCTAGTAATGCTAGAGAACCCAAAAGTAGCAAAAGATTTAGTTTATAATTATCGAGGAATGAAAATTAAGGGCACAAGAACCGAAGCTGGCTGGAATTCAGTTTATATAGCTGGCAAAATTATAGAAAAAATCGGACCAATTTTAGCCATAAAGAGTAAAGATTTTAATAATTAATATGTTTTTGAAAAACTTAATTAAAAATCTTCCAAAAGGAAAAAAAAAAAATTCAAATAAATGGCTTTGCAGTAAATAGCAAAAAAATTAAAAAGGGATACATTTTCTTTGCTATTAAAGGTCACAAATTAAACGGTGAAAAATTTATAAATGAAGCCATAAGAAATGGAGCCAGGGTAATTATTTGCTCTAAAAATTGTAAATATAAAAATAATAAAATTTATATTATCAAGACAACAGATATTAAGAAACTTTTGAGCGAAGTTTGTTCTAAATTCTATGTAAGAAAACCAAAAAATATAATCGCAGTGACAGGAACTAATGGAAAAACATCTGTTGCTGATTTATTCTATCAAATTTTAAGATTAAGCAGTGTTCCTGTAGCATCAATAGGAACATTAGGAATAAAATTTAATGGGAAGAAACTCAATACTAATTTAACTTCTCCTGATGCCATCTCAATTCACCAAACTCTCGAAAAATTAAAAACAAATAATATCGAAAATGTTATTATAGAAGCCTCCAGCCATGGTTTGATTCAAAAAAGATTAAACAATATAAATTTTAAAGCCGGTATTTTCACTAATTTTAGCCAAGACCATTTAGATTATCACAAAACTATGAAATCATATTTAAATTCTAAACTTATTCTTTTTAAAAATCTCATATCAAAAAAAAAAGTTATAATCTCCGATAAAGCAATTAAGGAATTTTCGATTTTAAGAAGAATATCTAAAAAAAGAAACTTACGTTTAATTGACATAGATAAAACGAAAAAAAAAATAGAAAATCTACCGTTTCTACAATTTAACAAATTTCAAATGAAAAATTTATCTATGGCGGTAAATGCGGCTAAGCTTTGCAACATTACAGAGAAAAAAATATTTAATTCTTTATCTAAAATCAAAGGTGTCAATGGGAGATTAGAATATATAAAAACGTTCCCAAATAATGTAAAAGTTTTTGTAGATTTTGCACATACTCCTGACGCATTATTAAAATCAATAAATGCATTAAAAAATTCTTATGGAGATAATATTTCTTTGGTTTTTGGGTGCGGGGGTGAAAGAGATTTTAAAAAAAGACCTATTATGGCAAAAATTGCAAATTTAAATTGCAAAAAAATTTATGTAACAGATGATAATCCCAGAAATGAGAAACCTGAAAAGATAAGGAACGAAATAATTAAAAATATAAAAGATGCAAAGTATCTTAATATTGCCAATAGAGCTGAAGCTATTAAAACCTCAATCTATAATGCAGATCCAAATGAAGTAGTATTAATAGCAGGAAAGGGTCATGAGGAATATCAAATTTTTAAAAGAAAAACATTAAAAATATCTGATAAGCAAATTGTTAAAAGATTAAAAATAAGAATTAAAACATTTACAAATAAAGAACAAACTTTTCTTCAAAATAAAAAGATTATTAAAGAATTAAAAGAAAAAATTAACGTTGAAAACTTTCATGGAATTTCGATAGATTCTCGACAAATTAAAAAAGACAATCTTTTTTTAACCATTAAAGGAAAAAATAAAGACGGATTAAAATTTATCCCTGATGCTTTAAAAAAAGGTGCAAAATACGTTGTATCCTCTAGAAAGAGACAAAAATTTAAGAAAAAAACTATTCTGGTTGATAACGAGGTTAAATTTTTAAATGATTTTGCTCTTAAAAAAAGAAACGTAACTAAGGCTAAAATTTTTGCAATTACAGGAAGCGCAGGGAAAACTACACTAAAAAATTTAATTAAGAAATTATTACAAAACTTTGGAAAAACGCTCAGTTCTCCTAAGTCATACAATAATCACTATGGTGTACCTCTAAGTTTATCGCAGCTAGAGGCAAAACATAAATATGGAGTATTTGAAGTAGGAATGAGTAAATCTGGTGAAATCGACATACTTACGAAATTAATTAAACCTCACATTGCTATTATTACAAATATAGGAGAGGCACATATTGAGAACTTTAAAAATCTAAAAGGTATCGCTGATGCTAAAGGTGAAATAATTAATAATGTTAAAAATAAAGGAACAATAATTTTAAATCGTGACGATAGATATTTTAATTATCTTGAAAAAAAAGCAAAATTAAAGAATTTAAAAGTAGTGTCATTTGGAAAAAATAAAAAATCTGATGTTTACCCTATTTCCCTATTTCGTAAAAAAGAAAAAACTATTACTTACCTGAGACTTAAAGAAAAAAAAATAAAACTGGAATTTAAGAATCTTAATATTTATAATGTTTTATCTTCTCTAACTTTATTAAACGAATTAAATCTGAACTTACATCGAGTAATAAGGCAATTTAAAAATTACCAGCCGTCTGAGGGAAGGGGTAAAATACATAATATAAAAAGATATAGTAAAAATTTTAAGTTAATAGATGAGAGTTATAATGCTAATCCTCTTTCAGTAAAAAATGCAATTAATAATTTGAACTCTATTAAAAAGCGTAACTTTAAAAAATACTTGTTACTTGGCGATATGTTGGAACTCGGAGATAAATCTGATTTTTTGCATAAAAGTCTATCAAAAGTTATTAACAATTCAGATATAGATAAAGTGTTTATTAAAGGAAATAAAACGCTTTCCACTTACAAGAATATTGATAAAAAAAAGCGAGGAAATATTTTTCAACAAGAGGAAGATATAGATTTTACGCTTAATAACATTATAGCTAATAATGACTATCTAATGATAAAAGGGTCTAACGCCACAGGTTTAAATAATTTAAGTAAAAAAATGATAAGGGGACACTAAATGTTATTTCATTTATTTACATCATTTATAGACCAATATTCCTTTTTTAATGTATTTAAATATTTAACTTTTAGGACTGGGCTATCTGTAATGACTTCTCTTATTATAGTGTTTATTATAGGTGCACCATTAATACGAATTTTTTCAGAGAAAATGATTACTGGTCCCATAAGACAAGATGGACCAATTGACCATATAGTAAAAAAATCTGGTACGCCAACAATGGGCGGAGTGATAATAATAATTGGAATAATTTTTAGCACTATACTTTGGTCTGATTTAACAAACATTTATGTTTGGACACTGATATTTGTGTCGTTAAGTTTAGGAGGATTAGGGCTCCTTGATGATATTTTAAAGATAAAATTTAAAAATTCCAGTGGCTTAAAATCAAAATATAAGTTTACTGGCCAACTAATAATCGGAATAATAACGTTTTTTATATTAGTGAATTATTCTAATCATGAATATTTATTCGATCTTTATTTTCCTTTTTTTAAAAATTTAATCTTACATATGGGGTTATTTTTTATCCCTTTTGGACTTTTTGTAATTATCGGAGCATCAAATGCGGTTAACTTGACAGATGGACTTGATGGCTTAGCAACAGTTCCTGTTATGTTAGTCGCTCTTTCATTTACACTAATCTCTTATGTAGTTGGAAATACAATTTTTTCTGAATATCTACAAATTCAATACATTCCTGATGTAGGAGAACTCTCCATTTTTTGCGGATCAATCGTTGGGGCATGTTTAGGTTTTCTTTGGTACAATGCTCCACCAGCAAAAATTTTTATGGGAGATACTGGTTCACTTTCTCTTGGCGGATCACTGGCAGCTATCGCAATTATTGTCAAACACGAAATTGTTTTAGCAATAATTGGTGGTCTCTTTGTCTTAGAAACGGTATCAGTAATAATTCAAGTTATATCTTTTAAACTAACTGGAAAAAGAATTTTCAAAATGGCACCCATTCACCATCACTTTGAAAAAAAAGGTTGGGCTGAGTCGACAATAGTAATTCGCTTTTGGATTATTGCTATAATTTTAGCTTTAGTGGGATTAGCTACATTAAAATTAAGGTAATAGATGACATCTATTGAAAATTTAAAAGATCTCTCATTTTTGATTTATGGTTTGGGCTTGACGGGAAAATCAGTCATAAATTTTTTTGTAAAGAATAATGTTAAAAATTATAAGGTTTGGGATGACAAAAATAAAAGATTATTCAAAAATAAAAGATCCAAAAATCTGAATAAAACTTTAAAAAATGTAAATTATATAATTTTAAGTCCCGGAATTAGTTTAAGGAAAACTAAAAATAAAAATAAATTAAAAAAATACAAAAAAAAAATTATCACAGATTTAGATTTATTTTTTATTTTTAAAAAAAATTTTCAAAGTGTTGTTGTCACTGGTACAAATGGTAAGTCTACAACTTGTAAGATTTTAAATCACGTATTAAAAAAAAATGGTTTTAGAACATATCTAGGTGGAAATATTGGAACTCCTATACTTGATTTAAATATTAAGAAAGATAGTTTTTTCATTATTGAGGCATCTTCTTTTCAACTAGAATATTCTAAATTCATCCGTCCAGACTATGCTTTGTTGCTTAATATTACCAATGATCACTTGGATTGGCATGGGAGCATGAAAAATTATATAAATTCAAAATTAAAAATTTTTGAAAATCAAAAAAAATATCAATATTCAATCGTTAATAAAAAATTTAAGCCAAAATTTAAAAAAAATAAATATTTGGGTAAATTAATTACTCCAAATTTTAATCAATATAAAAAAATTAAAGCAAAAATAAAAAATCCTTATCTCAAGCTTGATATAAATAATGAAAATATGTGTTATGTTTTCGAATTATCAAAATTATTAAAAATAAAAGAAAAATCTTTTGTTCATTCTCTTAATACCTTTATAGGTTTACCGCATAGATATGAAATTTTTCTTAAAAAGAAAAATTGTGTTTTTATCAATGATTCTAAAGCTACGTCATTTCAATCAACAAAATTTGCTTTGAAAAATACCAGAAATATTTATTGGATTGTAGGAGGTTTACCAAAAAAAAATGATCTTATTAATTTGAAAAACTTACAGAAAAATATTATTAAAACTTATATTATTGGTAAACATACTAATTTTTTTAAAAAACAACTTAAAAATAAAGTAAAATACGAGGTAGTAAGAAATTTAAAAACATCTGTTTTTAAAATAATAAAAGATATTAAAACATTAAAAACCAATAATAATAATATTTTACTCAGCCCCTCATCTGCATCATTTGATCAATATTTAAATTTTGAAAAGAGAGGAGAAGAGTTTAAAAAAATAAGTAATGATTATGCAAGAAAATATATTTAGTTTAAGGATTATAAATTATTGGCGTAATATAGATAAAAAAATTTTTTTTTGTTTTTTGATACTATTTTTTCTAGGACTTTTTTTTTCATTTTCCTCTACCTCTTCTTTAGCTGGTGAAAGACTAAATAAAGATTATTATTTCTTTTTTTCAAAGCATTTAATTTTTACGTGTTTAGCTTTGATTATAATGATTCTCTTATCAATTATTGAAACATCATTTTTGCAAAAGATAATAATTCCAGCATTTGTTGCCTCCTTCATTTTTTTAGCACTAGTTCCCATGATCGGGATAGAAGTAAAAGGAGCAAGGCGATGGCTAGATTTTTATATTTTCAGATTGCAACCCATTGAAGTTCTTAAGCCTTTTTTTATTCTTGTGACTGTAAAAATATTGACACTAAATAATTTAAAGAACTCTCAAATCAAATATCTTTTTAGTTTTTTGTTATTATCTGCTGTTATCATTTTACTTATAGATCAACCAGATCTTGGCCAATCCATTTTGTTGATTGGCACATGGATCGCAACTGTTTTTATTTCTGGGGTGAGCTTGATCTTTATATTTGGATTTTTTTTAATTTTTTTAGCATCAATAAGTTCAATTTTAATATTAATGCCAGAAAAATTTGGATATATCATAAATCGATTAATATCATTCGTTGACCCAAGTAAAGGAGACATGTTTCAGTCCTCATCAGCTTTGGATGCAATAAAATTAGGTGGGCTTACAGGGCAGGGAATGGGAGAGGGCATCTTAAAAGACAGTGTACCCGAGGCACATACTGATTACATTATTGCAATTATTTCTGAGGAATACGGCTCAATAATTTCTATTACGATTATTTTAATTTTTTTATACATATCATTCAGAATAATAAAAAATTGTATAAACTTAGAAGATCAATTAATAAAAATATCTCTATGTGGTCTTTCAACTCTGCTAATATTTCAAACATTTATACACGTAGGGGTAAATACTGGTCTTATTCCAACAACAGGGATGACATTACCATTTCTTAGTTACGGTGGTTCATCTTTAATTGGTAGCTCTATTTTAGCGGGAGTAATCTTGAATTTTACAAAAAATCGCTCTTATATTTATGAATAAAAAATTTAAAGCTTTGATCGCTATAGGCGGTACCGGTGGTCATGTTTTTCCTGGTTGCTGTTTAGCTGATCACTTAATAAGTAAAAAATATGAAGTTGAATTAGTTACTGACAGAAGAGGCTTTAAGTATTTACAAAATTTTAATTACGATAAAGTTTCAATATTATCATCATCTCCTTTTAATAAAAAAAATTTTTTTACAAAAATCTATTCTTTGATAATAATCTTTTACTCAATTGTAAGATCGTTAATCTATTTAACTTTTAATAGACCTTCAATAATATTTGGAATGGGAGGCTATGCCTCTTTTCCTATTTGTATTGCGGCAAGCATGCTAAAGATTAAATTTATAATTTATGAAAATAATTTAATCATTGGTAAAGCAAATAAATATTTATTACCATTTGCAAAAAAAATTTTTGTAGCTTTTGAGGATCTTGAGGGTATTTCAAAAAAGTATCAAAATAAAATATTCAAAACAGGCAATATTATAAAAAAAGAAATAATTAATTTTTCAAAAATAAATGGAGAAAAGTCCAATAAAAAAATTAGCATACTTATTCTTGGAGGAAGCCAAGCAGCAAAAATATTTGCTGAAGTGCTTCCTAATATTTTTTTAAAGTGTTCTGAGCATGGAATTTCAATGAAGATTTATCAACATTGTTTGCCGTTTCAAAATGAAAAACTAAGCTCCTTTTACACTAAAGCTAATATAGAATATAAATTGTTCAATTTTAGTAATAATCTTATTGAATATTTTTCAAGAGTTGATTTTGCTATTACAAGATCTGGTTCATCAATTTTAGCTGAGCTTACAAACGCTAACATTCCTTTTGTTTGTGTTCCGTTACCAACTTCTGCAGACAACCATCAAATTAAAAATGCTATTTATTATAAGAGAAAAAATTTAGCTTTTTTAATAGAAGAAAAAGATCTAAATGATAAACTTTTATATCTTATTAATCAAATTAATGAGAATAACGCCATATTAAGCAATGTAATACAAAACCAAAGACAATTTTCTGACGAAAATGTCTACAACAATATTGATCATATTATGAGAGAAATAATTGATGAAAAAAATTAATTTAGGCCAAAAAGAAGTAATACATTTTGTAGGCATCGGAGGAATAGGTATGAGCGGTTTAGCTCAAATCATGAAAAACATGGGCTTTAAGATTCAAGGTAGTGATCAAAATAAAAATAAAAATACTATCAGCTGTTCTAAAGCTGGAATAAAAGTTTTTATCGGACACTCAAAAAAAAATGTGAAGAACTCAACTTTAATAGTAAGATCTTCAGCCATTAAAAATAATAATATCGAAATTATATATGCTAAAGATAAAAAAATACCAATTTATCAAAGAGCCGAGATACTCGCAGATGTTGTTTCTTTAAAAAAAAATATCATAATTACTGGTTCTCACGGTAAAACTACGACCACATCATTGGTTTCAAAAATTTTATCTGATCAAAAACTTGATCCTACAATTATTAATGGTGGAGTAATAAATTCTCTTAACAGTAATGCTAAATTAGGTAAAGGAGAATGGGCTATACTTGAAGCAGACGAGTCAGACGGAAGTTTTTTAAAATTACCTGTAAACTATTCTGTTGTAACAAATATAGATTATGAACATATAGACTTTTACAAAAATTTTAAAAACTTGGAGGCCTCGTTTATAAAATTTATAGAAAAAACGCCTCCAACTGGAAAATCAATAGTATGTTTAGATAATAAAAATTTAAAAAGAATTATAAGTAAATTTAAAAATAAAAATATTCTTACTTATGGAGAGAGCAAAGATTGTGATTACAGAATTAAAAATATTAAATATAAAATAGATTACTCTTTTTTTGATTTAAGTTATAAAGATTTTAATAAAAAAGACAAAATCATTAAAAACATTCAACTTAAGTTGTTAGGAAAACACAATGTATATAATGCAGCTGCCGCAATTACAGTATGTTTAAATCTTGGTGTTAGCCAAAATATAATTAAACAATCGCTGAGAAAATTTACAGGTGTTCAAAGGAGGATGACTAAAATCTTTTCAAAAAATAAAAATGATTTTTATGATGATTATGCTCATCACCCAACAGAAATATCATCTATACTAGATGGGGTAAGAAATGTTTATAAATATAGAAAAGTGGTATCTGTTTTTGAACCTCATCGATATTCTAGAGTATTGTCATTAAAAAAAGAATTTGCTAAATCGTTTACTAAATCTGATTTAGTTATACTTTGCCCTATATATGCCGCAGGAGAGAGGAAAAATTCAAAATTTAAAAATGAGGAATTTGCAAAATTGATTAAAAATTTTTCAAAAACACAAGTAATAATAATTAAAGATTATAGAGAGTTAGAAACGTATTTCAAAAAAAATTTAATTAGTGATGAGATAATAATTGGAATGGGAGCCGGTTTGATATCTAAATATATGAGAGAACTAAAGGTTAACTTATGAGCGTAAACCAAGAATTATTAAAAAAATTTAGCACAACTCTATCAAATAACATAAGCTTATCAAATTACAGCTGGTTTAATTTGGGGGGTCCAGCCGAGTATTTATTTAAACCAAAAAATAATGAACAACTAATTGATTTTTTAAAAGAAAATAAAAAAAATAAGCTTAAAGTCACCATATTAGGTGCAGGTTCTAACACTTTAATAAGAGATAATGGAGTCAAAGGTGTAGTAATAAAACTTGGCCCTAGCTTTTCTGAAATTAACAAAATTGATGAAGCTACTATTGAAATTGGAGCAGCAGCACTTGATCGCAAAATTTCAAATTTTGCTAAAGAAAATGCAATAGGTAATCTTGAATTTCTCGCTTGTATACCGGGCTCAATTGGAGGCTCTGTAATTATGAATAGCGGTTGTTACGATACCGATATCTCCAATGTGCTAATCTCATTAAAAGCCATTGATATAAATGAATGTTGTGAAAAAGAGATTAAACGTGAAGATATTGAGTTTTTTTATAGAGGGACAAATTTACCAAAAGAATTAATAATAACATCTGTAAAACTCAAGGGACAAAAAGTTTTGAGAGAAATAATTGAAAAAAAACAACAATCTTTTATAGAAAAAAAAAAATTATCCCAACCTAGTCAAATTAAAACATGCGGTAGCACCTTCAAAAATATTAATAAAAAAAAAGCATGGCAGATAATAAAAGAAACAGGCTGTGATGAATATAGAGAAGGGGATGCTATGATTTCAAAAAAACATTCCAATTTTTTTGTTAATAATGGCAAAGCAACTTCTAATGATATTGAAACGCTAATAAAAAAAGTTAAAAAAACAGTAAATGAAAAAACAGGAATAAATCTTGAGCTGGAGATCAATATAATTGGTGAATAAAAATTTTAAAAGAGTACTTGTAGTGCTTGGAGGAAATTCTGGTGAAAGAGCTGTAAGTCTTGAAAGCGGGTTGGCTTGCTACAGTGCATTAAAAAAAAAAAGATATATTGTTTCAAAATTTGACCCTAAATTTAAAAACTTAAATTTAATTGATAAACAAAAAATAGATGTAATTTTTAACGCATTGCATGGCAAAGATGGTGAAGATGGTGTGGCACAAAGTTATTTTGAATATCTGAGACTTCCTTACACGCATTCTGGAGTTATAAGTTCTTATAATTCAATGAATAAAATAATATCTAAAGAAATATTTATTAAAAATAAAATTCTAACACCTAGATATTTTTCAATTACTAATAATGAAAAAAAAAATGTCTTAAGTAATTTAATAAAAAAAAAAAAGATTATTTTTCCTATAGTGGTCAAGCCATCAAATGAAGGTTCAAGTTTAGGTGTAAAAATTGTAAGTAATATTTTACAATTAGAAAAGATAACCAGACATCTTTTCAAGAGATATAATCAATTAATTTTTGAGCAATATGTTGGCGGGCAAGAAATACAGGTAGCTGTATTTAATAATACTCCACTTGGAGCTATTGAATTAATTCCTAAAAGATCTTTCTATGATTACAAAGCTAAATATACTAAATCTGCAAAAACCCAACACTTAATGCCAGCAAAACTTAACAAAAAAAATTATACAAAAGTTTTACATTTAGCAATGAGAGCCCATAAGGCTTTGGGGTGCAGAGGTATAACGAGATCAGATTTTAAGTTTGTTGATAATAAATTTTATCTTTTAGAAATTAATACTCAACCAGGGATGACGAACCTCTCATTGGTACCTGAGATAGCAAATTATAAAGGTATTTCATTTCCAAACTTGGTTGAAAAGATTTTGTTAGATGCCAGTATTAATCGATGAGAAAACGATTTTTTATTGCCGTTGTATTATTAATTTTATTTAGCACTTATAAAGTGCAGAACAATTTTGGTATAAAATTAAAACCAGAGATAAAAGAAATCTTAGTGGAAAATAATTTTATAGTAAGCGATGAAAAAATAAAAAAAAAACTCTCTTTTCTATATAATGAGAATCTTTTTTTATTAAGTACTAAAGATATTAAGATTAAATTAGAAAATATTGAGTTAATAGAAAGTTTTGAGATTAAAAAAATTTACCCAAATAAAATCAAGATCAAAATCTTTGAGAGAGTTCCTGTGGCAATACTACAAAATAAAAAAGAAAAAAAATATTTCACAGAAAATGGAAATGTAATAAATTTTGAATTTTTTAGAGAGTTCGAAAATTTACCTATCGTTTTTGGTGACAAACAAAATTTCAAACTTCTTTATGACAATTTAAAAAAAACCAATTTTAAATTAAAAACAATTAAGACATTTTATCTTTTTGAGACCAAAAGATGGGATTTACTAACCAAAGAAGATAAATTGATTAAATTACCTATTAAGAATTACGAAAAAAGCCTATCAAATTTTTTGAATTTAAAAAAACAAGATAATTTCGATAAATATAAAACTTTTGATTATAGAATAAATAATCAACTTATTTTAAAATAGATAATGTCGATTAATTCACCTATTCTTTTAATTGAGATAAATAAATATGAATTCATTTTTTTAGCTGGCTACTTAGAAAAGAATGATGAATTTAAATTAACATATAAAAATTCAATACCAATTTCAGGATTTTCAGACAACAGAATTTCTGACTTCAATGAAATATATAATTTATTTAAAAAAAATATTTATTTAATAGAAAAAAAATTAGATATAATTTTTAAGGATACAATAATCATAATTGATAATTTTGATTGCTCGTTAATTAACTTCACTGGTTATAAAAAACTCAATGGATCTCAGCTGGTAAAAGAAAATATAACATATATACTTAATTCTCTAAAACTTAAAATTAATGAAATAGAGAAAGACAAAAAAATTTTACATATTTTCAATTCAAAATATTTGCTTGATAAAAAACCTTTAGAGAATTTGCCGATTGGTTTATTTGGAAATTTTTATTCCCAAGAATTATCTTTTTTTCTTATAAATAATAACGACCATAAAAATATTCATAATATATTAAACCAATGTAATTTAAAAATAAAAAAAATTATCTCTAAAAATTTTATAGAAGGAGCAAGTTTGATTTACAATACTCCTGATATCGATACTTTTTTTAAAATTAAGATATTTGAAAATGACTCACAAATAATTCTTTTTGAAAATTCTGCTTTAAAATTTTCTCAAGATTTCAAGTTTGGTACAAACTTGATTATAAACGATATATCAAAAGTAATTGGTCTTAAAAGTGAAGAAGTAAGAGAATTGATTCAAAACTCTAACTCTTTTGAGAATGCTACAGAGGGAGAAACAATAGATAAAAAATTATTTAATTATATAAATTTTAGAAAAATCAAAAAAAAATTAATTAAAGATATTGCAGAAGCTAGAATTAATGAAATTTTAGAGATCATCATTATTAAAAATATAAATTTAATTAATTTTTTAAATAAAAATACACCAGTTTTTCTTGAAATTAATGATCAACTAATCACTAAGCATTTTTTAAACTATTTTAAAAAATTTTTGTTTGAAAAAAAAAATGTAACAACATCATATTTAGACAAGAGCACTCCAGAGAGTCTTTATGTTGATGCTTATAGGATTGTTCAATATGGGTGGAAAAAAGAGGCTCTTCCAATTATTCAAGAGAAAAAGTCACCAATTTCAAGAATCTTTGATTTTATTTTCAATTAAATTTTGTAATTTTAAGAAACATTAGTTGTTTTAAACGACAATGCAAATTTATGTATAAGACAACGATGTTAGAAACTTATCAGCAAACAATTAATGATCTAATTACTTTCAAGGGTAATGGTTTACACACAGGAAGAAATTGTAATTTAACAATCAAACCTGCCAAAGAAAATCAAGGTATAGTTTTTAAAAGAACAGATCTTGCTCAAAATAATTTAATCAAAGCAAATTATAAATATGTAACTTCCGCAAAGCTGTGTACCACTTTAGAAAATGAAAATGGTGTAAAAGTCTCTACTGTGGAACATTTATTAGCTGCACTTTACATAGCTGGCATTGATAACGCTATTGTTGAAATAGATAACCAAGAGATACCAATAATGGACGGATCTGCAAAAGATTTTTTATCTGTATTACAAAAAATTCAAAAAAGAAAATTAAATAAAAAGAGAAAATATTTAAAAATAATTAAAAATGTTAAATTGATAAACGAAGAAAAAAATATATCTATTCATGAGAACAATAATGATTTTGAAGTGGATTTTAAATTAAATTATAAAAACAAGATAATAGGTAGGCAAAGAAATTTAGTAAATTTTAATTCCGATGATTTAAGTGAAGTAATAGAGTCAAGAACATTTTGTTTATACGAAGATATAGAAAAAATTAAAAAAAATGGATTAGCCAAAGGTGGTTCATTAGATAATGCTATTGTTGTAGATGGAGAAAATATTTTAAATAAAGGCGGATTAAGAAATCAGAAAGAGTTTGTTAATCATAAAATTTTAGATTTAGCTGGAGACTTCCTACTTTCTGGCTACAGGGTTCTCGGTAAAGTAGTTTGTAATCAAGGTGGACATGAACTTTCTAATCTATTTTTAAAAAAACTGTTTAATTCGAAATCTTCTTTCTCAATTGTTGAAAAAGACGATTTAGTTATCTCTAAAAAAGTAGGCTCAGTTCAAGCAATGAGAATTGCTGTAAACGCCTAATTTTAATCTTTAAACATATTTTAATTTTTTCTTAATCTGTTATTAATTTGAATATGTTTGTAAGAATACTTTTAATTTTTTATTTGGCGATAAGTTTGTATTCTTGTTCAAATGATAAAGATATTTATAAACCATCAGAAGTTATAAACCCGTTTAATTCATATAAAGAAGGTCTCGAAGCTTTTGAGAATAATGATTTCTTTTTTGCAAATCAAAAATTTTCAGAAGCTGAACTAAACTTTGAAAAAGTAGAGTTAGCAGCTAAATCAGCAATCATGTCCATTTTTTCTCTTTATGGAATAAATTTTTACGATGAAGCTGAGGAAAATATACAAAGATATCTTAAAACATATCCCTCTGATAAAAATGTAATTTATGCTTATTATCTGAGAGCAATTATCTCTTTTGAACAAATTTCTGACGAAAAAAAAGATCTTAAGCCATTATTAGACGCAGATAAAAAAATTGATTTTTTTCTAAAAAAATACCCCGACTCAGATTATGCAATTGATTTAAAATTTAAAAAAGATTTAATACTGAATCAATTAGCAGCTAAGGAATTATTCGTTGCTAAATATTATATTTCAACTCAAAAATGGGTTCCTGCAATAAAAAGACTCAAAGTCATCACCGAAAAATATGATGAGACTATTTTTGTTGAAGAAGCCTTACACCGACTTGTAGAAGTGCATTACCATTTAGGGTTGGAAAACGAGGCAAAAAGCTATGCTAAAATTCTTGGGTATAATTATAATTCTAGTGAATGGTTTAAACAATCTTACAAAGTTTTAAATAAAGATTACGATTTAAAAAACGCACTGAAGAAAAAAGAGATGAAAAAAAGTGACGAAAACTTTTTAAAAAAGATAATTAAAATGATCAAATAGTAGTAGATGAAATACAATAATAAAATTTTAAATGAATATAAAAAACAAGTTAATAACTTAGTAAAACATAATAAACTTTATTTTTCAAAGGATAAACCTAAAATTTCAGACTCTAAATATGATGATTTAAAAAAAAAAATTTTAGAATTAGAAAAAAAATTTCCTGGATTAAAAAAACTTGGGATAAATAATTTTGTCGGTTCCCCACCATCCAATAAATTTAAAAAAATAAAGCATTTACGACCAATGTTATCATTATCAAATGCATTTGATAAACACGATATTACGGACTTTATTAAAAAAATTAATAATTTTTTAAACTTTAATAAAAAGGATATTGAACTTTTTTCTGAACCAAAAATCGATGGTATTTCAGCAACTTTGATTTACGAAAAAGGAATTCTATCTAAGGGTTTATCAAGAGGAGACGGTGTAACAGGAGAGGACATCTTAGAAAATTTAAAAACTATCTCAAATATACCAAAAAAAATTGAAGGGGAGGATATTCCAGATTTATTAGAAGTAAGATGTGAAATCTACATTAGCAAAAAAGATTTTATAGAAATTAAGGATAAATTTGCCAATCCAAGAAATGCAGCTGGAGGTTCTTTAAGGCAAAAAAATCCGAATGAGACTGCTAAAATACCACTAAAATATTTTGCTTACGGATTTGGCGCAATCGAGCCAATGAAATTTAAAAAACAGTCAGAATTTTTAAAAAAAATAGCCTCATGGGGATTTTCAGTAAATTCTTTATCGAGTAGGGTGAGCGGAGTAGAAAATATTGAAATTAATCATCAAAAGATTGACTCTTTAAGGGCATCACTTGATTATGACATCGATGGATTAGTTTTTAAAGTTAATGATTTAAATTTACAAAAAAGATTAGGTAGTACCTCAAATTCTCCAAGGTGGGCTATAGCTTATAAATTTTCTGCTGAGCAAGCAGTAACAAAAATTAAAGATATAATTATTCAAGTAGGAAGGACTGGAGCTATTACTCCCGTTGCCAAAGTAGAGCCAGTCACAGTTGGAGGCGTGGTTGTTTCTAATGCTACCTTACACAATGAGGATGAAATCCAAAGAAAAGACATAAGAATAGGGGATACAATTAAAATTCAAAGAGCTGGAGATGTTATTCCACAAGTTGTTTCTGTAGATCTTTCAAAAAGAGATACAAAAAGTAAAAAATTTATTTTTCCAATAAATTGTCTTTGTGGATCACCTACAAAAAAAGAAATTAGTAAAAGTACAAAAAAGGAGGATGCTATTAGAAGATGTCTAAAAGGTTACGACTGTAAATTCATAGCTAAAGAAAAACTTAAACATTTAGTCTCCAAAGAAGCATTTAATATAGATGGTTTAGGAAAGAAAGTTATAGATCAGTTTTGGAATTTAAACTTAATTCATGAACCATCAGATATCTTTAACTTAAACTATGAGAAAATTAGAGGCCTTGAGGGCTGGGGGAATTTATCTATAGAAAATTTAAAAAAAGCTATTATAAAATCTAAAAATATCAGCTTGGATAAATTTATTTACTCCATAGGGATTAGACATATTGGACAAGAAAATGCGAAAATCCTTGCTGCTTTTTTTGTTTCTATTTCAGAATTTTCTAAGTTATTTATATTGAAAAAAAGAGATACAATTCTTAATAGTTTAATCGAATTGGATGGAATTGGGGAAACTCAAGTAATAGCTATAAAAAATTTTTTTTCTAATTCAAAAAATCAAAAAATCACAATAAATTTAATAAATAAGTTAAATATTTCTAATTATCTTATCAAAAATAAAGATGGAAAATTTGCAGATAAAAAACTGATGTTTACTGGAGGATTTAAAAATATGAGCAGATCTGAAGCAAAATCTTTAGCTGAAAACAATGGAGGTAAAGTCCTTGGATCTATATCTAAAAAACTGGATTTCTTAGTTGTTGGAGACTCAAAACCAACAAAGAAAAAAATTGATCAAGCTAAACAATTAAAGATTAAAATAATAAATGAAAATGAGTGGAATAGAATCTTAAATAGCTGAACAGGCTCTTTTTAGTTCTGTTCTTTCTACTTTATTCATTTTATTTCTAAGATTTTTAAAAACCGCATCATGATAATTATTTATCCACTCTCTCTCATTTTCACTCAACAATTTATTATCAATTAAATCTTTATCGATCGGTACCATTGTCAAATTTTCGAAATTCAGACCTTTTTTTACTTTTTTAACAAAAATAAGATTTTCTATTCTTATTCCAAAATTGTTTTTTTCATAATAACCTGGTTCATTAGAAACAATCATTCCTTCTTTAAACTTAATTTTGTTATTTTTAGAAATTGCTTGAGGGCCTTCATGAACATTTAAAAAATACCCAACACCATGACCAGTACCATGAGAATAATCTAAACCAATTTGCCTCAAGTATTTCCTTGCAACATTGTCAATTATTGACCCCGTCGTATTTCTCATTAGTCTAAAATTTGCTACAGCTATATGGCCTTTAAGAACTCTGGTAAAGATATTTTTAATTCTTTTATCTGAATTATTTAAAGATATTGTTCGAGTAACATCTGTAGTTCCAAATTCATATTGTCCGCCTGAGTCAATTAAATAAATATCTCCTTTTTTTAAAATTCTATTAGTCTTCCTTGTTGCTTTATAATGAATTATTGCACCATTTGGGCCAGTGCCAGAAATAGTTGGGAAGCTTAAAAACTTAAAATTATTATTTTTTTTTCTAAATTTTAATAATTTTTCTGAAGCGCTAATCTCAGTTATTTTTGTTTTATTAAAATTTTTTTTAAGCCAAAATAAATATTTAGTCAAAGCTGCACCATCATAGATATGAGCTTTTTTAATATTTCTTATCTCCCTAGTTGTTTTAATTGATTTTAAAGCATAGATTGGATCCTTATAGTCTAATATTTTATTATTCTTTGATATTATATTTTCAAAATACACAGAGCATGTATTTTTATCTATGATAAATTTTTTTTTGTAAATACCTGATAGAACTTTTCCGGTTTCTTCAATTTTATAGAATTTTACTTTACTTAAATTTTTTTTAAAAGAGTAAGATAATTTATTTAAATCACAAAAAAAACTAATTTTTTTCTTTTTGCTAATTAACAAGTACCCGTATGGTATCGGAGAGTACTTGCTATCTAAACCTCTTATATTAAGTAACCAAGCATTATTTTCAGAAGCAGATACAAATTGAAAATCAGCTGATTTTTTTGTTAAATTACTTATAACTTTATTTAATTTAGTATTATAATTACTTCCTACAGAATTTACTGGTAAATTATAAAATTTTTTTCTATTTTTCTTTTCTTTTCTAGTCCAAATCTTATCGATTAAATTATAATTTATCGCTTTGTATTTACAGTTATTATTACTAAAAAAAGTATTTAAAATTATCTTAGTGAACAGTTTTGGATCATAACCAATCGACAATCTTTTATTTTTCAGTATGTTAAATGGCATTTTTTTCGGAAATGTAATTATTTTGAAAGTTTTTCCACATTGATTATTTGCTTGCAAAGTGTACCTACCATCAACAAATAGATAATTCTTATCTTTAAGAATTAGTGCAAATCCGTACGATCCTGAAAAGTTAGAAATATATCCAAGCCTATCATTATGAATTGGTGTGTATTCCTCAAAAAATTCGTCATTTTTTGGAATTAAATAACCATCAATTAATTCATTATCAAAAATTTTTTTTAATTTTTTTATTTTTTCCATTTTAATAACTTGTTTTTTTTAAATCTATCCCACCCTGGACTTCTATACTCATCGTCAAATTCTAAGGAATTATCTTGGTTAAATTCGAAATCCTCTGTGTCTGATAAAGTTTCTTCATTTTTCTCAACACTATCATCTGGTATTTCGTTAATAAATCTAGAGGGAAGTGCATCCATCCAATCTCCATGATAAGCTCTTTTCATTGCAAAAGATAAGTATGCTTCCTGTTTCGCTCTTGTAATTCCAACATAAGCTAATCTTCTTTCCTCCTCTAATGCAAAATCTCCTTTTTCTTCTAAAGATTTTTGGTGGGGAAATAAACCTTCTTCCCAACCTGGTAAAAAAACTACATCAAATTCTAAGCCTTTAGCAGCATGCATTGTCATTAAATTTATTTTTGCACCCTCCCACTCCTGATCAATTGAAGTAGCCAATGCAACATGCTCAAGAAAACTTTGTAAATTGTCATAATCTTGCATCGCTCTCAACAACTCTTTTAAATTTTCTAATCTATTTTCGTTTTCCAAATCTTTTTTATTTTTAAGCATAGATGAGTACCCAGACTCATCTAACACAAGCTTTAATAAATCATAATGTTTCATGTTAAGAGAATCTTTTCGCCATTTATGAATCATATTGATAAGTTGATTAAGTGAATTCTTTATTTTTGGTTTAAAATCACCTTTTTCTGATATTTTTAAAATTGAGTCCTCAAGACATAATTTATTTGTATTTCCAAACGTATAAAGTTGATTAAGAGTGCTTTCACCCACACCTCTTTTTGGTGAACCAATTACTCTTTCTAGTGCAAGGTCGTCAAATTTTTGGTTGATTATTCTTAAGTATGAAACAGCATCTTTTATTTCTGCTCTTTCGTAAAATTTGATACCTCCAAGGACTCGATAACCAATTCCTACTTGAAGAAATCTCTCTTCAAATTCCCTTGTTTGGTAAATTGCTCTAACTAATATCGAAACATTGTTTAATGAATATTTTTTTTTTAATTTTTTTTTCAATTATGTCACTAATGCCCTGAGCTTCTTCTTTACCGGTTCTATAACAATTTAGTTTGACTAGCTCTCCATGATTCGCTGAAGACCATAATTTTTTACCAACCCTATTAGTATTATTTGAAATTAAATAAGAAGCCGTTTCTAAAATATTTTTCGTCGATCTATAGTTTTGCTCTAACTTGAACACTTTGCAGTTTTTGTAAATTTTGTCAAAAGTTAAAAAATTTTTTATTTCTGCACCTCTCCAACTGTAAATTGATTGATCATCATCACCTACACAACAAATATTTTGTTTATCATTAACTAATAAATTTAACCATTTATTTTGAATAAAGTTTGTATCTTGAAATTCGTCTACCAAAATATATTTAAAATTTTTATGATATATTTCCTTAATGTCTTTATGTTCTTCAAAAAGTTTTACACAAAACATAATTAAATCTCCGAAATCGAACGCATTTAAATCTTTAGTCTTCTTTTGATATATTTCATAAACTTTTAGAATTGATTTAATTATTGTTCCTGATTTTTCTAATTTAATATCCTTTGGTAACAACCCTTTATTTTTCCATTGATCAATATGATAAATAATTAATTGGGGAGAAAATTTTTTTGCATCAAGATCTTCCCCTTTTACAATATTTCTTATTAGTTTTTTTTGATCATCAGTGTCTAAAATAGTAAAATTGCTTTTATATCCAAGCGCTTCAGCATGTCTTCTTAAAAACTTTACACTGATTGAATGAAAAGTTCCTAGCCAAGGTATGGCATTTGAACTTCCCTTCAGATGCTGCATTACTCTATTTTGCATTTCTTTTGCAGCTTTATTTGTAAAAGTGACGCACAATACTTGATTGGGAAAAGCTTTTTTCTGATTGATAATATGAATTAGTCTTGTCGTCAAAACTCTAGTTTTGCCTGAACCAGCACCAGCAACAATCAAATTAGGACCCTCAGTGCTAAGAACTGCTTCTTTTTGTTCTTTGTTAAGGTTTTCAATTAATTTTTCTATACTATTCATAACTAAGGATTTTCATTTATATACTAGTTGTAAAAATAAAAAAAATGATAAATAAAATTTACAAAATAATTCACAACAAATTTTCAAGTTTTTTTAAATTTGTTTTTTTCTTAAGATACTTAATTGTTATTTTTTTTGTCGCAATAGCACTATTTTTGATTATTCCCTATTTTTTTGATTACAAAAAAAAGGAGAAAATTATTACAAATTATCTATCTAATTTTTACGGGATAGAAGTTAACAAATTAGAAAAAATTAATTATAGATTTTATCCCGTTCCTCATTTAAGAATTCATAACTTAAAAGCGAATTTTCTGCTTAAAGATGTTGATTTACAAACTGAAGAAATAATAATTTATCCTAAATTATCAAGCATTTATAATTATGAAAATTTGGACGTAAATAACATTAAATTTCAGAACACTGATATTAATGTAGATTTTAACAATATTAAATTTTTCACTGAAAAAATTATTAATTTAAAAAAGAAATTATCATTTGGAAATTTAGATATCAAAATAAATGAAAATAAAGATACTATTTTACAATTACAAGAAATAAATTTTTTAAATTATGGAAATAAAAAAAATTTTATCATTGGTAAAGTTTTTAATAGAAAGTTTAAGATTGAATTACGTAATAAATTGCAAAATATTACTTTTAAACTATTTGATACTGGTGTATTTGCTGAATTAATTCTAAAAGACAATTATCAAAATCAAAAATTTGAAGGAAACCTAAAAGGTAAAATTCTAAAATCAAATTTTATAATAAATTTTATATATGACTCAAGTTCTTTTAAGATTAAAAATTTTTATTTAAGAGATAAAAACTTATCCTTGGACAGTAATGGATATATTAAATTTAAACCTTTTTTTAAAATTCAACTAAATTCCCAAATTAAGAATATTGAATTTGATATTTTTAAAAACTTTAATATTAAACAGATAATCAATTCTAGAGATTTAATCAAAAGATTAAACACTAAGCTCAATTTTATTTACAAATCAAAAAAATTTAGTAAAGATTTAATTGATTATTCTGAGGTTAAAACTCAATTGGAAATTGGTAGACTAAGCTTATTTAAAAATTTTTTAATTTCTAAGAATAATTTCATATGTAACAGTGAAATAAATTTATTAGATGATTTTCCAATATATTATTTTAATTGTACAATAGACTCTCCCAATTTAAATGAACTATTAAAAAAAATAAGAATTGACGATAATATTTATAATGAGGCAATAAAGTTAAAAATAGAAGGTAATTTTAATATTTTTAAAAATAAAGTCAATTTTGATAATATTGAAATTAATGAAAATTATAAGGCTAATTTGGAAGAATTAAAATATTATAAAAAAAGTTTTCAAAATATTTTTTTTAAAGATAATTATTTAGATCTATTTAACTTGGAAAAAATCAGAAATTTTATATTAGAAATTTCTTAGATTACTTAGGTCTTGTCATTTTAATAGGATCCATTATTTTATCATATTCTCTCTCTTTAATTAATCCTGATTTAATCACTTCAAGTTTTAACGTAGTACCATTTTTGTATGCTCTTTTTGCTATCATAGCAGCTTTGTCATATCCAATGCTAGGCGCTAATGCTGTTACAAGCATTAACGAATTGTCTAGCAGATTTTTAATCCTTTTTTTATCTGCTTTAATTCCTTTCACACAATATAGTGCAAAAGTTTTTGCAGAGTCGCTCATTATTTCAATAGATTGTAAAATATTATGGATAATCAAAGGTTTGAAAACATTTAATTCAAAATGACCATGAGATCCTGCCATTGTAATTCCATTGTGATTTCCAATTACTTTTACGCAGACCATAGTAACTGCTTCAGTTTGTGTGGGATTTACTTTACCTGGCATAATAGAAGAGCCTGGTTCATTTGAAGGTAATATAAGTTCACCATAACCAGCTCTGGGACCTGACCCTAAAAATCTAATATCATTAGCAATTTTCATTAAACATACTGCTGTCGTATTTAATGTGCCTGAAAAATTAACAATTTCATCATGAGCTGCTAATGAGGCAAATTTATTTGTTGAAGGCTTAAAAGGCAATTTTGTTATTTTGCTAATCTCTTTAATTATTTTTTTATCAAAGTTTTTTTTAGTATTAAGACCAGTACCAACCGCAGTTCCACCTTGAGCTAAAAAAAATACTTCTTTTAAAGCAGCCTCAATTCTTAGTATACATTTTTTTAATTGATAATGATAACCAGAAAATTCTTGTCCTAATGTTAAAGGAGTGGCATCCTGCAAATGTGTTCGTCCTACTTTTACGATCTTTTTAAAATCTTTAGATTTTTTTTCTAATTCTTTTTCCAGAAGTTTTAGAGAAGGTAAAAGTTTTTCTTTTGTTTTTAAAGCAATAGCTATATGCATTGCTGTAGGAAATACATCATTGGTTGATTGTGATTTATTTACGTGATCATTAGGATGAATAGGTTTTTTTGTACCCATTTTACCCCCCAACATCTGTATAGCTCTATTTGCTATCACTTCATTTACATTCATATTAGTTTGCGTTCCTGAGCCTGTCTGCCATACTTTTAAGGGAAAATGTTTATCATGTTTACCATTCATGACTTCTTCTGCAGCTTTAATAATATATTTACTTAACTTCGGATCTAAATCTTTGTTTTTAGCGTTCACAATAGCAGCAGCCTTTTTAACTATTGCGATAGAGTGAATAACCAACGGTCTAACTAAAAAATCACCAATATTGAAATATTTGTTTGATCTTTCAGTTGAAGCTCCCCAATACTTATCACCAGGTACCTTTATTTTTCCAATACTGTCGAATTCTATTCTGTATTTCATCTTTGATTCTTTGATATAATACACTTTTATTAGCTAATTATAAAATATAAAGGATAAGAAAATGAGTAATTTTGATAAAGTTAAAAAATTTATGAAAACCTTTGGCCAGGAAGTTAAAGAAAAAGCTGAATTTCCAAACGAAAAAATTACCTCTTTAAGATTGGATTTAATTAAAGAAGAATTAAATGAATTGGAAGATGCTATAAGTAAAAAGGATATCAAAGAAGTAGCGGATGCTTTGACAGATATTTTGTATGTAACTTATGGAGCGGGTCACGCTTTTGGAATTGATTTAGATAAATGTTTTGAAGAGGTTCAAAGTTCAAATATGAGCAAGCTAGGCGATGATGGTAAACCAATTTATAATGAAAAAGGAAAAGTAATGAAGGGACCAAAATATTTTAAACCAAATTTAAATAAGTTTGTTGCATGATGAAAAAAAACGTTCATTGGATACTGTTAGGCGTTGCTGCTGGAATAGTAATTTATATGATAGACAAATATATTTTTTAATCATTAAATTTAATGAAAAAGCTTAAACCAAAACCATATCAACTTTGGGCATGGTGTTCCACACTTACGATTTTGGCAGGAGCTATTACAGCGGCTTTAGGATATTATCCTTTGTACTGTTATATATTTTTAATTGGAAATAGTGGTTTGGCTATTGTTTCCTGGCTGTGGAATGAAAAATCTTTAGTAGCATTGAATACCGGTCTAGCTAGCATCTATTTAATAGGACTTTTAAATCTTTTTATTGGATAAAAATAAAGCTAATCGGGCGACTGGTGCTAGTAGATAATTAAATTAGCAACCCTTTTTTTCTTTCAACTTATTTAAATGCAATGTTCTTTCTTTTGCAGCGCTTACAGCCTCTTCAATATTTTTTAATGTAACTCCATAACCTGGTAAAAAGAAAAGTATAGCACCAATGTTGTGAGGTTTACCGGCTTTTTTTGCTTGTTGAGCCTCATCTGCATACTGATTTGCTTTTAAAATTTCAGCACTTAATTCCTTACAATTCATATCACTATCATTTGGACCGATTACATTAACTACAGTTGGATTTGCGCATGATGAAACATATAAAAATAAGATAAAAAATATTAAGATTTTTTTCATAAATTAAAATATTATAAAAGGAGCATTCTGTTGCCAGGTGTCCTAAACTTCAGATATCATGATTGAGTTTAATTGATTTAGTACTAAATTTCTAATTAAATTTTCCTCGATAATAAGTATGAGGGTTAACCTTTCTACCTTTATTACCACGTGAAGAAGCATAACAGAAACCAGTATCTGCTCCGATATACTCTTTTATATAAACTCCATATTCTGTGACAAACTCACAAACAATAACATCAGGATTATCTCTGTGAGTATAATAATTTGTAAATTTTTTTTTTGAGTCTACATTCTGACCAGAACTATAGATATCACCAACAAAAAAATTAGATATTGCAAAGGGAATGAATAATAAAAAAACAAAAGATTTGATATAATATGCGGACTTAGTTCCACCATTTAAAACTGTTTTATTATTGTGAATTATAGAACATACTAGATATGCATACGCTAAAGAAACTATTGTGCCGATTATTTTTCCTTCAGATAAAATACTTATTGGGAATATAACAAAACAAAAAAGGAATAAATAAGTAAGCCATTTATCTGATTGGCTTTGTTCCTTATGATATAAGCTTATTAGAAAAGTTTTATGATTAAAGTTTTTAAGGCCTAAATTTTTCATAACAAAATTATATATTTTGCTCTATTTTTGTCTACTGCACTTTAATAAATTAAATCTGGGAATTTTAAGGGGCGTTCTGTTGCCAGGTGCCCCAGACCCCGTAACTTAATTAACTAAGTTAATTAAGCTGCAAGTGCAAATTTTTGATTTG
>MDTD01045855.1_pt1 | contig 30068 bp, 25 predicted proteins | sample 811221 | NCBI WGS metagenome assembly MDTD01 (sample SAMN05326646, study PRJNA326480) | marine metagenome | isolation source: seawater | place: Pacific Ocean: South West | collected 2011 | reverse complement strand
ATATACTTCGGGGATCTTCTTCTTCTTACATCTTTTAAAACATGTTGAAAAACACCATTTCATTTATCTTATGATAAGGTATTTCTTTATATAAAAATATACAAGGTAAAAATATAGGATAATAACAATACATTATTATTAATAAGAATAATAATCGAAGTATTCTTCAGGGGTATAACTACTCTCACCAGTTCTCCCATCTCTACGATTAAGGTATGTAGTATGTAATTCCTTAAAATCTTTCAGTAATTCCTTTTTAAATTTATAGACTTCTAAAATATTTTCATAATGTGCCATATCCTTATCCTTTAATTCTCTTTTTTTAAGTTCCCCGTCATTTCTTTTTGTTACTTTATTATAGTCTCTTATATCGGGTATCCCACTACGGTGTCTTATTATTTCAGTATATGCTTTTGACGCACTTCTATCAATTCTATCCCCTAGAATGAAAATACTCTTTCGATAATATTCATCATATTCACTATCCGCTGGAACAACGCCCATCAACAATAAGATAAAAAAACGTTTTGTTTGTTCTATATTTACTTCTTGTCCCCTGCCTTTTTGGTTAAAATTATATTCTTCTTCTAACTTATCTAATACATGTTTCAGAGCATCGATACCATCTACACCGAGTGATTTAATATAAACTCCTTCTGCTTCATATTTATTATGTTCTATACTGATATTTTCTCTTTTAACAAAGACATCTTTATCTTTTTTCATATATTTAAAATTTAATGCCAACATATGGAATGAATTACATGGAGTTATAAGATATGTCTTGTCCCCTGGGAAGCGGTCTCTACCTCTAAAATAGAATGGATCAACAAAAACATACAATCCCATTTCCTCAAGTATTTTTAACAAGGTTTTTAAAATAAATGGTGTAAAATATTTAGTATCATACATTTTACGACCATCGGGGTATTTTTTTCTATTATCTAGACTTTCTGATGCGGCTGTTAAATAATCTTTTATGTGTACATGGGGTGGCATGATAAAATCTGGTAATACATTATCAAAATTATTAATAAATACTTCTGTTAAAAGTTTATTGTCCCTACAAGGTGTTATGTATGTCGCTGCAAATTTCTTATCCTGATATAAAGAAGGATCATTATCTAACATTTCTTTTAACTTCATACAACCAAGTATTGTAGGGTTTTCATAATATTTAATCTTTTTTTCATAAAATTCTTCTATATTACCTCCATCACTAAGTTCATCTTTTAAAATCTCCTTATCAACCATTAATGTATGTGTCTTATTATAATGATCTATTAATTCTTTTCTTTCTTCGGGGGTATGTAAATATTCTTCTTCTATATCATTCATTTCTTCTTGTGTTAATTTATATAATTCTGGAGGTGTTTCATCTCCATATAATAATTTATTCCCTTCTCTATATTGCTCTTCTTCATCTTTCATTAATAGTTTCTCTTCTGGTATGTAAAGGTAGTCAGGCATAAAACTATTTTGTAATATATCGTCTTCGACATTGATAGGAGAAGGGTATGGAGCTACTTCGTTCCCTTTGATTAATTGTTTTTCCTTAGTCCTTTCATAATCCCTACGATGCATATCCATTAATGCCTTTTTATTTTTTTTAAACGCTTTTGTTTTTCGCCATGGTATATTTGCTCGTGGTTGATATATATCATCTTTATCAAACGTATATCTCCGACCATATTCATATTTTTCTTCATCCGACGGACTCATTCCTTCAAAACGGGAACCTCTTTCTTGTAACCTTTCTAAATCCCCCCTTAGAGTCTCCACATCGTCGCCCATAGTATTTCGCAATGTAATTCTTTCGATCAATTGATGATCCATAGGACCATCCGAAGATTCTTCTTCAATAACTTCTTTTTTAGGAACCCTTTTTTTCGCCTTTGACTTAGTTTTAGGTCTGCTTCTCCCTGACTTACTTCTCCGATTCTTCCGGGTTCTTGATGCAACCCTTCTTTTAGAAACAGGTGATTCTTGAATATTACTTGATTCCATCTATATTAATATAGAATATATTAATTATTCCATGATCCAATTAGTAAAAGATATATACAATATAATATTAATGATATAACTAAACCCCAACCGAAACTAGACATATTGCTTATCTTTCAATTCTTTACTCACCTTCTCTTCCAGGAGTGCTATTGCTTGTCGTTCTGGTTTGAGTTCTTTTACCGGACTGGAAGTCATCGCGCTAACGGTCTCTTCACTCTTAAATAAATCTCTGATATATGTATTAGGATATTTGTAACCCAAATCTGGTTGATCCTCTATACCTTTTTTAATAACATTATATTCACCGCTATTTGTATCTAAATCATAAATATCAAAATTATCTTCTAGATCAAATTCTTCTGTCCTTGTTGATATATTAATACTAATGCTACCTTCACTACCACTTATAATTCTATGAAATATACCAGCGGGCCATACTACCATCGCAGGACCATCATAATATAATTTATCATTTTTATAAACTTTATCAGGTGTAACTATAAATGATGCTTTTTCTCTATTATTCGGATTATATACATCTATATATCTCGTCCCTTGTAATACCATTAAATTATCATCTTGACCTTTATGCATATACCATGGTCTTTTTATAAGTGATGTTGAATATCCTGATGTAGATACTTCAATTGGTCCCGGTGATATACTATTTTCCTTATGAATAACACGGTCTATTCCACTAATTTTATTAGGGATATCTGACGGCACTATTTCATCAAATTTTACACCACTAGTTCTTCTTAAAATTCTAAGAGGGATCAACCTATACAAAACAGACATTTTATTAAGTTATTATCATTTTATTTTTAAATATTAGTGTTTATTTTTCAACCATTCATCATATTTCTCCTCAAATACATCGAGTTCCTTTCTCCAGATATCCTTAATATCCATATTTTCAAGAGAATTAAATTCTTCCTTATTCTTATCAATATCGTTCTGAAGTTCTTCCAATTTCTCAGATGTAAAGTTATAGATGGACAGATTAAGAAGATAATTATACTCGCTCTTAATTTCACGCCCTTCTTCATAATCAATAATCATTTCTTTTTCATAGAAAGGATATTCAAGTTCACTTAGTTTTTCAATAATTGATTTCTTACTCTGCTTATTAACTACAATGACTTCATTAATCACATCGTTAATGAAACGCATCTTCGCTTCTAGATGCTTAATAGTCTTTTCAATATTATTAAGGTCATATTCTTTCCTTCTTACATACATGTTGAGTCTTGTATAATAATGCTCATCCATAATCTTGTAGATGTTATCATACTTTGTAATACATCCATCCTTATTGTAAAGGTGCATATTCGTTGTCGATTTTGTTGATTGAAGTTTAAATTTTTCTTCAATAATATCCTTCGTTTTGTAAGTATTATCAAATAGTGTTTCATCACTAACCTTTACTGAAAATTTAACCTTTTGATCAGTTGAATGATTCTCGTAATCTAAAATCCATGAATCTTCTTCTTTAATTATATTTTCAATGTATTCCTTAAAATCATGGGTCCACTTTCCAATAGGTAGTTCTGTAATTTCTACCATTTCATCAATAATCTTATACTTTCCACGAGTAATAAATTTAATTGTATTATTCTTTTCACTCTTTTTAGTGATCTTCCCTGTAAAACCCTTGTAATAGGGCATCATTGAAAAGTATGGTTCTCCATTCATCTTTCGACGGATATTATTAACACAATCCTTAGGATTAAATTGTGGGATGTTTGTACTAAATCCGGTTCCAATACCAACCATACCATTCACAAGGACCATTGGGATAATAGGACAATACCATTTCGGTTCAACAATTAGACCATCGTCATCAATATAATCTAGAAGAGGGAAATCATTCGATGGAAAGATATAATTGGTTAGTGGATTCAGTTGTGTATGAATATACCTAGCACTCGCAGAATCAGTCCCACCCATGATACGTGTTCCAAATTGACCATTCGGTTGAAGGAGATTGATGTTATTCGCCCCTACAAAATTTTGTGCCATCCCTACAATAGCACCCTGTAGAGACATTTCTCCATGATGGTATGCCGCTTGTTCACTAACATAACCGGCAAGTTGTGCTACCCTTATTTCAGAGTATAGTTTTCTTTTTAAACAAGAGAATAGAATCTTACGTTGAGATACTTTCAATCCATCGATACATGAACCAATCGATCGAAGGTTATCCGAATTTGAGAAGTGCTTAAACTCAAGATGGATAAAATCATCAATCCTTGTATCTTTTTTGTTATAATCAAGGATTTCTTCTTCTTTGTATGACTTTAACCAATCCTTGCGCTTATCTGCTTCTGTTTTCTTAAATGCTAAGAGCATACTATTATCTGTTTTTTCATCTGTAATATATTGGTTCACTTTGAGATCTTTAAAATATTCCTTTGCTTCATTCGAAGTTGATGTTCCCAATCCCTTGTAATATTTCACCTTCCAACGATTGTTAAAGAATTCCTCTTTCCATTTATTATAGTCTGTAAGTGTATAAAATGATAATATCTTTTTATCTTGTGATACCTTAATAATTGGAGTCACCATACAATTAATATAATTTAATTTAAGAAGTTCGGGCCACTCGCTATGGAAAAGGTTAAGAATAAGACCCTTAATATGGGATCCATCATGATCCTGATCAGTCATAATCATGACTTTACCATAACGGAGTTTCTTAATATCTTTGTAAACCTTACCACTTTCTAGACCAATAATCTTCTTAATATTTGTAATTTCAGAATTAGATGATACTTGCTTAATAGAAGCATCTCGAACATTAAGAACCTTACCCTTAAGGGGAAATACACCATACTTATCTCTTCCGACAACAGACAATCCAGCAATTGCCATAGACTTTGCCGAATCTCCCTCTGTAAGGATAAGTGTACACTGTTCGGAACGTCGAGTTCCCGCCCAATTAGCATCGTCGAGTTTTGGAATATCGCGGAGTTTATTCTTTTTTGTTCCATTTGTTTTCTTAGCGAGTGTCTTATCTTTGAATTCAGAAAACTGCATTACCTTTTCAGATAGTCCCGCATTATCACATAGATTCTTAATAAACTTATCCGATATTACTGGTTGAGAACCAAACTTAGATTTGGGTGTAATTAGTCTTTCTTTTGCCTGTGAATCAAATGAAGGATTCTCAATAACACAGTTCAAATAGATAGAAAGGTATCCCTTGACATACTTTTCCATAACATCTTTCTTATTCTTCTTCTTGATATACTTCACAACCATCGATGAAATCATCTTTGAAATAATATCAACATGAATACCACCATTAGGTGTTGAGATACCATTTACGAAAGATACTTGTTCAAACTTATCATTATTAGAGACTGAAACACCCAGTTCCCATCGATCAGAACATTTCTCATAAACCTTCTTTGAAGGACTTGGATAGAGTTCAATATAATCCTGAAAAGATTTAATACCGATCTTCTTACCATTATAGAAGACACTTACCTTATTATCAGTTACTCCGGCAATGTCATGGACTCGACGTTTCATTAGTGATACCATATCTTCGCTATACCCACTAATACCAAATCTATTAAAATCCATCTTCCATGTAACCTTTGTATATGGTTTACCAGTATACTTCTTAATAATAGGATCACCAACCTTTTTCATATTATCAGAAAAGTTTTGGATATATTTTTGTTTTGTGAAACGGTCTCCAACCTCAATATCGAAAGTATCCGAAAAGATATTCACAATTTTCGCACCATAACCATTCTTACCCCCAACAGTTCGTTTTTCATCCTTCTTATAATTACCCGATGTCAATAGACGACCGAAGATTAGATTGGGATTGTAAACCCCACTACTATGTTTCTCTACCTTAATTGAATCTCCATTATTGTAAATGCTAACGACTCCATTCTCTTTATCTACACATACCTTAATCTCTGTAAGGTTAACAGAACCATCACGGTCTTTCAGTCTTTCCCGTTGATCACGGGCATTTACAATTATTTCATCAAAACATTTGTATAAGACAGGGATATATTCGACTTCTCCAAGTGAAATTGTATTTTCTTCTTCTTTCATACTTGGCAAAATACCTTTGATCATCTGATCGGATCCAGCATATGTATCCGAATTCTCATAAATATGCGTCCGTAGGTCTTTTTCCTGGTATTCTTCATCATCGTTGTTTTTCTTAGGAGGCATCGTTTCTATTTATTTATTGTGATATTTTTTTAAATAACAATCAAATTTTAAATGTTGACCTATAATATATGAAAAGATACGAAGAAATTGATATACTAAAAGGTATTGCAGTAATATGTATGGTGATATTTCATTTCTTTTATTTTCCAAATAAATATGGTTTCAAAGAAATTGAATATGATACACCATTATTAAAAACGGTGGCAAAAATAGCACAATTTATTTTTATAGGTTCTGTTGGTATTAATCTAGTATTGTCCAAAGAAGCATCTAAAAATAAAGGTGAAGATAAACAAGAATATATTAAGAATAATTTTAAAAGGATTTTAAAATTAGTATTTTTAGCAGTCATGATGTCATTATTTACATACTTCATTTTTGGAGATAATTTTGTAAAGTTTGGCATATTACATTTTATTGCTTTTGCATCATTCGCATTATTCTACATTGTAGATGACTTGAAAATAGTATATACATTATTAATATTAGCATTACTAGTTTATTATTTAATACGCAAACATTTTACGATATTTGATGTTGTTCCGGAAAAATTAGCATTTGTTTCAGGTTTTTATAACATTCGATTTAAGTCATTCGACCATTTCCCCATATTCCCATGGATTATAGTTGTTCTTATAGGTGTATTAATAGGTCATTATATTAAAGAAAAGAAACCAGAATTGCCACAAAAAATAAAAGAAAACTTTGTTGTTTCATCAGTGGGGAAATTAGGAAAAACATCTTTAGAAATATACACTGTTCATTGGATAGTCCTTTATGTTATATATTGCATCATTTATTCAAAGTTTGTGAGAAAAAATAATATATCAAACCATGTAAATTTTACGGTTCCTCCATAAGACTGTATAATGGTCTTTATTCTTTAATATAACACTTTGATGGTTATTTATTTTACTTATTATGATTGTTTCACTTTTATCATTTACTATCTTATTTTGTCCTGTTTCCCTTAATTCCATTTTATATTTTCCTTTATAATCTTTGAGAATATTATAAAAAAGGGATGGTCCAGTTGGATGTAGTGGGTTATCTCCATAATATTTCTCATTCACATTTTCCACAACCTTATCGATTGCTTTTAAGAATATATCGTTTCCAGGTTGAGTTGCCATAAAACTTATTTGAATACCTTTTGATAACCCTCCCCCATTAATTTTATAATGATCTATATCCTTTACAAGGTATAAGTTATCATTTTCTAAATCGATAAATTTATTGAATGGTATAGTAAATCGTTGTGTTAAATCACTATAAATACCCCCATTTATATACAAAATACAATATCTAAATAAGTCTGCTTTATATGCTCCGGGTATTAGTTTATCATATGCTTTTAATATTTGATTCTCGAAATTATTTTTTATGAAATCCCTTGAATCTTTATCAGAATAATATTTTATCTTGAAATCTGGATTTAGTTTTACTGTTTCACTAAAAACATTGTATACATCCGTATGTATATTCGGGTAATCGTCTATTCCAGTTTTATATACGACCTTTGGTATATTTTTTCCAGTTTTAATATTTACTTTTTCGGTATTTCCTCTATCTATATTTCTATACTTCTGTTTTTGATAATATGAGAATATATCTTTATGAAATAATAAAAAAAGGATTAATAGTGTTATGACTACTTCTTTTAAACCTATCATATAATAAGGTATAAAAAAATCTATTATCTAATTTTTTTGTATTTTCTTTTTTTATCCTTTTTTTTGTGTTTTGTGTTCTTATTCTTCCTTCTCCGCTACACGCTTAGCATGTGCCTCCTCCTCCTCATCGTCGGCGAAGCGGATGCCAGCTCCTCCGTTGCCAGGCCATCCAACATGCTCGTCATCAAAAGTTACAAGCCATTCCTTGTCATCTTCATCCCACATCAGGGTGTACTCAACCCCATCAACCATGTGTGGTTTCTCCTCGTGATCCTCCTCCTCCTCCTCCTTCTCCTCCTCGGGAAGTTTCAGTGTGTCCTCCTCGGCAACATCCTCGACCTCCTGTTCCTCCTCAACCTTCGGTCCCTCCTCCTCAACCTGCTCGACCTCCTCGACCTTCGGTTCCTCCTTCTCAACCTTCGGTTCCTCATCATCTTCGATCACGAGTTTCTTGGGGGTGCGACCACGGTTAGAAACACGCTCATTCTTGTTACCCTCCTCGTCATACATCCACCGATGCTCCTTGTAGTCCTCCTGGTATCCATCCTTGAAACTACCCTTCGGCAGCATAGGCTTCTCAGGACGGGGTTCGTTTGCCTTCCCGAGCCACCACCCGTTAGGCATGAAGAAGTCTTGCTTAAGGTGGTTCTTGCAGAAGCATCCATCGTACTTCTCAAGATACTCTGGAAGGCGGGCGAGTTGATCCTCGTCCATTTTCTTCTTGAACTCGTCCATGACCTTCTCTGCTTCGTCAACAGGGACCTTCTTGCAAGAGGAACACTGGATGTTGTCGTATCCAAGTCCTCCGTCAGATTCCCACTTGCGGGCGAAGCATCGGCAGTCGTCGAACTTCTCCTTGTTCTTCTCCTCCTTCGAAGCAGAGGTCTTGGGTGCCTTCTTGGCGGAAGTCTTCTTCGCCTTCGCCTTGGGCTTGAAGTAGTGGGCGAAGTCTTCATCCGCCTTGACCCGGTCGTAGGCGTCTTGGGTGATGAACTCGCGCTTCAGGAGGTCCTTGAGGAGTCCCTCCATGGGAGCCATACCTTTCACGAGGTTGTTCTTAGCGACGGTAAGAGCAGCCATTGTTCGGTTGTGAGGTGTTGAGAGTGTGAGTGCTGTGCCGTGTGTCAGTCAATGTGTTTGTTTGTTCTGCCTTGACTCTCAATGCGGATTTCAAATTTTCTCTAGACAGGGGATTTCTGGCGGCGGGAGACCGATTCTAGGAAAATTTGAAAGATCCCTTCCCACACCAGTAAAACACTCACAAACACTCACAAACGCTCACAAACGCTCACAAACGCTCACAAACGCTCACAGACACCCCGAGGATGTCCGCAGTCACTTTCGACGTGACCTTCGCAACCCAGGACATCCTGAGGATCCCCCAGATCAGGCAGGCTCTTCGCCAGAGGGAGGACTCCTACCTGGACAACATCAACTGGCTCGACGGCGATCTGGAAAACAAGATGGAGAAGCGCCACCAGGAGAACATCGCCTGGCTGGACGAAGACCTGGACAACAAGATGGAGAAGCGCCACCAGGAGAACATCGCATGGCTCGACCAGGACCTCGCAAACAAGGTTGACGAAGAGGCTGCCGTCACTATCCAAAAGTATTTCCGCAGGATGAAAGTCATGAACACCATTGCTGCAGCATCGGAACCAGGTGGCATAAATGGGTTATTGACCATGGGTCCTTCTGGAAACCTCCGGATCCCCAAGATCTGGCACTGTGGACACGGTGTTGGTGAATATACAGGGACCCCCGAACAGAAGAAGGCGCGGAGGAAGAGAATCCGCAAGCAGTATGAGGATGGATTGGTGGATGGCACTTGTCTCATCGGACACCGTCATCAGCAAGAAAACGAAAGGGGAAACAACACCCGGAAGCAGTTCATGGAATTCCAGAGGGAAGCAAAGGAGGGAGACATCATCTTCAACCACTGCTCCCGTCTTGGAGGTCTAACCCACTACGGGATCTATACTGGAAAGATTACCAAAAGACCTTCACCTGCTCCCGAGGATGCTGGGCAGGGATGGTATCACTCATTCATTTCGGTGTATGGGTGGATCCCTCTACCAGAAGTGGTGAAGGGTGTGGGAAGAAACGGCACTCTTTACGAGGTGACTCCAAAGGACAAGAAAGGAAACGACACGAAGAACTTCCAGAACTACATCAGGGCGCCGCTCGGAATTACATATTCCTAAATACCTAGATAGACTCGCATAAAAAAGAAAAGACAAAAAACACGATCCCTTTTTTTATCCTTCGCACAACCATTGAAATTTGAAATGGTTTTATTCTGTAGTAATAAACCAAACAGACAACAGACACCTGAATATGTCGCTCAACAAGCACTTCGCCGCACATACCCTCTCCCAGGGGAACACCGCCACATTCCCACCTCAACCAGACATCGTCGAAGTCGCAAGTGGTCTCTTTGAAGGTCACTCCCCTCAAGTGACAGAGAACACGGTCCTTTGTATCCAGGCTTGCCCAAGTCAACTCGGTGAAGGGGATGTGAGTTCTAACCTAAGGCACAAGCATGACAACGAGAAGAACAATCAGGGTTGTGAGAAGTGGCTCGAGATTCTCACCAGCGCAGGTAGCGTCTACAGCACAACACTTTCAAGGGAAGAAAGAATGCGGATGTACAAGATGAATGAAGATGGAACAATCGACGTCTACAACAAGCAAAAGGACGAAGTTCCAGAAGAAAAGGAAACCTTGAAGAATTTCCTCGAACACTTCGGAATGGATACAGAAAGGGTGAAGGTTATGAAGGTGGCATCTGCCTACGGAGCAACCTACATGGCAGATATGCTGTCACTGATCATGACCATGGAAACAATGTTCAACACTGGAGTTTTCAAATCCAAATGGTTCTCCCCCGAGGTCGTCAAAGCAGGGTCCGGACGCATCCAACCAGTTGAGAAGGAAGATGGTAAGATTTGGACACCAATTGAGGGAAACGACTACCTCTACTTCACCCCATCGGCAGAAGGCGAAGGTGTAAAGATTATGAAGTATGGAGGGGACTTCTCCGATATCTATTCAAAACTACAAGAACTTCTTTCACTTGAAGAAAATGAAGCAAAGGCAGACCTGAGGAAGATGTTCGGTTTCTGTAGTGTTTATACACGCTACAGTGACGTTTGGATCAACGACATTGATGATGCCCTGACAATCTATATGATCCTCAACGCATATAGTCACACAACACTCAGTGAAGGTGAAGAAAAGGTCAAGTCTCAACTTGAAGGGATCACATCAACATTCTTTCAATAATCTCGAAAATAATCCCAATTTTCATTCACATAACTAATTTCTTCCATATTTAAACCAAATTTCCAATCAAAAATTAAATTTTTTTTAAATGCTTCTTTAATATCTATATAACCTAAATTTTTATTATTATCATTCGTTATATCACCATCTTTATAATATGTAAAGTGTCCATGTCGGTATTCTTTATACCATTTATTAAATATAATTAACACTATTGCACTTTCCATTTTTCTAAGTATAACTATAATGGAGGAAAAAAATGCATATTAAACTCATTTTTTTCAAAACTCAAAGAAAATATAAAAAAATTATTCGGAGAACCTAGTAAAGATGTACATTCACATAGGATATTCAATATAGCATACATCGATGTTATAGCTACATTTATAGGGGCATACTTACTACAGAAATTATTCTTTCCTAAAACAAGATATATTAAAGTATTATTTTATTTATTTTTATCGGGTATAATTTTACATCGTTTATTTGATGTTAGAACAAATGTCGATAAATTATTATTTTGATTTATTAATATACTTCCTTTTATGACCATATGTTTGACCGAAAAATCCCAATATATCAATGAATAGTTTCGTTGGATTCCATCTTAAAAAGATGCCTTCATCAGAACATGCATAATCATATGGATATGAGTGATGCCAATTATGCCAACCTTCTCCAACTGTTAATAAAGATACCCATTTATTTTCAACAGGATTTATATTTTTACGAAAGGGTCTATCTCCAAACATATGTGCTACAGAATTTACACACCATGTTGCATGTGATTGAATTGTCCACCTTAAAAATCCCAATAAAAATAATCCCTTCATAAATGAATCATAATATATATAGGTATAGATACCAGGTAGTATATAGGATAAGAATAGGTCATCATATGGCCATAATATTTTATCTAACATCACTATTTTATCTTCTTTTAAATCAATAAGATCGAGTTTATTACCTTCTTGGATAATACTTTCATCTTTTTTTAAAAATAACCATCCCATATGTGAAAAGAAAAATCCACGATTAATATTATGGGGGTCCAAATCTGTATCTGAAAACTTATGGTGAATTCTATGATCACGGCACCAAAAATATATTGAACCTTGATTTGATGCAGATGCCAATATCATCAACAATACTTTCGCAGGAGTCTTTGCTTTATAAGATTTATGGGACCATAATCTGTGAAGTCCAGCAGTTACACCAATACCGCATAGTTGATACCAAATAAATATATGAAGTAAGTCATTATATGTTTCTATATAATTAAACGCATATAAAGAACATATGTGATTTAGAATAATAAATCCACCATTTATATAATTAATCTCATCAATAATTTTCATATTTTAATATATTTAGTCTTTATACTTTAAATTATATTTTAAAATATATTTATTTTTCTTCTTGTGGTAGTCATCATTATAAATTGATAAAAAAGATTTATAAATGAAGAAAAACCATCTTTCAAATACCAGCGTTTTCCATACATTATTAGTCTGAAAAACGATATTTATAAAAAAATATGTTATAGGTGTTCTTAGAAACATTAGTAATTTAATTTGCTTATATTTTATGTAATTCCGTAATGTTCCTAAAAGGGGGGTAATAAGATATAATAATATCATAATAATTAATATTTAAGAATTTATTCTTAAATAAAGATAAAATGTACTATAACCGTGAAAAAGAATTACATAAGCAGAGAAAATATCGCGAGGGTTGGAATATCTCGAAGAAATATACTGATATATTGATGCAACATAGTGAAAACGACCGTAATATCGATATGTGTTTTGCTATTCATAGTCAATATATGAATGAATTAAAGACAAGGAATATCCCTAGAAATAAAAAAATTAATTATGTCCAATGTTGGAATACATTACTTAACACATTACTTCGAAATCCTAAAATTAATGTTCAAAGAGGTGCCCTTAAGCTCCTCCATCAAACAAACGTTCAACGGTCTTGCGTGAATTAGAGAAAAACCGTTCAACCTTATCATAACATTTCTTATACATAAACCGGTCAGTATAAGAAGATTGTAGGTTATAAGTGAGAATGCATGTACATATATCTAATTTACAGGGTGGGTAATTTTTATTGTATCGAGGGTAAGAAAGTAGTTTCTTAGTAGCGGTGTTCATTTTCTTTCTTTTCTTATATTTTTAAAATAAATATAAAAACTTCAAATTTACTTAAAATAATAATATAAAATAATAATAAAATGATGAGACATACTGCCGTAGATATGGAAAATAGTGAAAATTTACTTGGTCCAAGTGAAGATTCTTTTTTTTATTCGAGAAAAAAATGTGTTGTGACAGCATGTTTACTTATCCTTTCCTATGGACTTTCATATGGTCTTGGAGTTTACACTGGATATAAAGCAAATTATTGCGATGGTTCGGGTTTAACCTTTCACTAATGGGATGTATTTACATTCATATTATTCCAACTGTCTCCAGGTAAGAGAGTCCCATCCCAGTAGTGATGCTTTGATTTTGCAGCTTTAGGTTGCATAACACCATATCTTACAGTATCCGTCGGGTTGCCCACACAGTTGGCGGTGTCCGAGGTACTGCAGTCTGTAGCGCCGCTGGTGGTATATATGCGTGTCGGGTGTACAAAAGCGCCCCCCACCGTCTTGTGGGCGGGCCATTCATTGTCACTTTTAACAGTATTTCTTTTAGGACAAACACGTCTTGATTCTGTGAGATTGACAATTACTTGACCCGCTATCCTACTTGAATGGTCATCAGTCTGTCCAGAGGCAGGGCCTATCCAATTGCCACCACATCTGAGATTTCTATAACAATCATCTAAAGCATTATTGACTGGAAGCGTCGTGCAACCCGCCCTATTTCGTCCATTCCCATCGGCGCCCACGCCCGAGGCCCAGGGGAAGAGACCCACATTTCCTGCTTGATGGAGGCCTGGATTTGCCCCGCCGGAGGGATGCCATGTTCCCCAGTCGTTATAGTCGTTGTCCTTACGATGTGTCCCATATGCCTTAACGTTGTCAACCGGACAATAATCTTTATCTACACCGGCAAGTAATATATCTTTTCGTTTACTATAGTCACCTTTCCATTTATTAGCAAGACTAGTCGCATTATTCCGCTTATAGCCATTGCCGTCCCAGTTACGCACGCCTGGGAACTGATCACCACCCTCGTCGTTGCGATTAAGTTTGGTGGCATCATTGTCTGCAGGCGCTGTTAACCTGGTTTTGCTCGTGTGTCTCTTCCCCCCCGAATATCTATGTTCCTCTGGAAAATTCGCTCCAGTTACATAATGGAGGTAGGTAGGTCTGACATGGTATTCACTGGCAACCATATTAGGGATATCTGACCCATCGGGCCATTTTCTATGTTTGTGACATCTTGGATTTGCCTCGGTACCAACGTTAGACCTACCGTCATTACCGTATACACTGAAAGATCCACAATCATCGTCGTTATCACAAGCAGTTTTACATTCTGTTGCAGATATCTGCACACGACTTCCATCATCAATTATAGTTTGTGGTAGGTATGCACCCGAACTATAGTTCGTCCTTATACCATTATGATATTCTTCTCCTACACACATTCTAGCATAATTATTAGTAAGGTCTTGTTCGCAACATGCTATATCACCTCCTGTATCCTGCGCGGTATCCGAACTATTCGGATGTTGGTTCACAGCAGAGACCCTCGCTCCAGGTTTCAACTTGCCTCGATGCGAAGCCCGTGTATAATCCTTATTTTTACATTTCCCATTTGTCCAACCTATCGCTGAATCCGTACAAAGTTTCCCTTGGCAGCAATTTTCCTGTGAGATTGGATCATTAGGCTGATTGGGTTTCTTTTCACTCCATTCTTCACACGTAAATTCAGGTGTATTAGCACATGTCTTAGGCTCACAACAGTTTACATCAGATACATCCTCATTAGGTTGAGGATTTTTTAGACTCTTATCACTGGGACATTCATAACTTACTTCAGAACATTTTTTAGGTTTACAACATGTATTTATTGCGGAATCGGAAGTCGCTTTAGTACTGTCATATTCTATATAATCACCATCAGTAATATTGACCCCTTGAATCAATTGTGGCGTCCCACCATCTGCTACAGAATCCCCAAATTCTTCAGAACATTGCCCTGATTGTGAATAATCTTCCTCACAAGAACGATTTGTGCAACAAGCACCGTCGGCTGGTTTTTTTTTGGCGGGGGTCGTTCCGGCAATATCATCAAGACCACTAAAAGGAATAATTTTTTCTGGTACAAATTTTTTAGCATCCCCACATGTTGTCGATACACCGCTATCAGACATAGCGCTATACTCATCACATGTTAGGGGTGTACAACATGTTGACAACTCATCAGCAGCATCAAATGGCTTTAATGTACCTGTGGGTGATAATTTCAGATTATAATATGCGCAATTTTTTTTCATATCAGTACTAATAGGATCTGCACCCTCGGGACGTGATGTTTTTTCACTATCTGTAAGGTCATTATATTCCTTGCTTAGATTACCTGCGTGGAAACATTGACTCCCAGCGGTAGGCGTTTCACTACCACTACACGATGAGTCTTCAAAGTAATAGTCAGAACACCGTTTTTCATCGCAGCATTCGTCTACGGTATTACCTCTAGCCAAACTGTCTTTGGCTGTTTTTGTATTTTGTGAACTAAAAAGACATTTACTGTTAGTCCACTGATTGTCAGAGCATAGTTTATCTACACAACATTCATCTGCTGTATTTCCCAAAATACTTCCATCTGTTGTAAATTCTTTTGTAGCTGGACATGATAAACCGGATACCCGTGGCCCACTCCCAGACTGATCCGCCGTGTTAGCCACACATGTGTCCATTTCACAACATATTTCTTTAGTATCTCCACGAATATTTCCGGAGACAGGTTTCATACCTTCGGCGCCACAAGTGGATGCGTCCCATGAATTTTCAGTGCAAGTATTCATAATACAACAATCTTCTAAAGTAGTGCCTCTTGGATTACCGGGGCGATTAGAATGACTATCACCACATGATACATCTGACCCATCTCCGGGAAAACACAGTGGTTTGAGATCACAACAATCATCATTTGTCCTTCCTTTATCAGCATTTGCCTTTAATGAATACCCTACATCACAAATATTTGAATCACATAAGACATCAAAACAACATTCTTCGGTGCTATTGCCCCTCGCACCTGGTATTGGGTCTTTAAACTCGTCAATATTACAAATGTCTGTAGGGCATACTTGTTTTTGACAACACGCTTCTTCAGTTGAACCTATTTCTCCAATGATTGGTTCAAGATCCCCCGGACATTCATAAACATCACAAAGGGTCTCCCCTCCATTATCAATAACTTCTTCATTGTCAGTAACTTCTTCATCGCCACTGGTTGCTATAATTATGGTAATAACTATTATAGTAACCACAACCCCAATACCTACCATCATCGGTGTGGATAATTTTAACTTCATTCTATCTATATATATATATAGAAAAATAAAATAAAATATATAAATAAAAATAAATACTTAATTATTTAATTTACTTCCAGTGTATTTACTCATCAAATACACCTCCAATCATTTCCGGAAGTACTATGCGATGTTCCAGTAGGACACGTACAATTATTCTGGTTTGTTCCCCATCCTATATTAAAACTTGTCCCTGATATACATTCTTGCGTTTCAGGAGGAGTACATTCAACTCCTGCGGGGGATTCAGTAGTGACTTTCTTTTTACATTTATTCCCGGTCCCACTTGAATCCCATTCACATTGATAATATCCAGTCGAAGAATTACTATGTTTCGTATATGCTGCTCCACATTTTTGTTCGGTTAGAGTGGCGTCGTGCCCTCGATTAGCTCCAGACCCACTCCAAAAATCCATACCACAACCTGAGTTCTCAGCACCCTGATTAAGTTGTCCTGTACACGTAGGTGGTTCATATTCACAACATTCGGCAACGGTTTTGCCCGCTTGTCTTTCTGAAAGGGATAGACCACTTTTATAAACCATTTGCCCAACACCCGTAGGGGTTGGTTGAGAACTACAACCAATCCAGTCTTCATTACTTGTTTCAGATAAGGGACTAAAATCCGCTATACATGATAAATCACGACAACATTCTGGTGCTGAAATACCTCTGGCGGTTCGACCAGATATTACTTGTGGAGGGGAGCATAAAGGTGGATCATGTGAACTACATAAGGGTGTCATGGCACTTTCCAAAGGGGTCCATTCCCCCAATGAGCTACTGGGTAAACCACCACCCATATCATCACCCGTTAAAACAGTTACATCTCTATTACCTCGACCTGTTCCTGGGTTTCCAGATCCGAACGCTGCATTTCTTTCTTGTGCCATGGCACTAAATCTATCTTCATCACTTTCCTTTGTGAACCACCAAATTGCGACGACTGCTGAAACTACGAAAACTACAATACCTAGAATAGCAATCGGATGCATATTAATAATATTATATAATTATACAATATTATATTATAGGAATATAAGGGTATAAGAATAAATATTATTCGGAAATAAAATGTAATTAATCACTTACACAACTCCAGATACCCCTGTGGGTAGTTGTGTAATTTGTATGACTTGTTTCTACTGAACCCTCTGGACACACACACTCACCTGGGTCTGAGGCGTTTGGGGTTATAGCCGTCCGGTGATGAGCTAGTTGACCATACCATGTATCTCCGGCTGGAGCCGCCTCGCCAGTCGGCGCTGTCTCTGAGACCTCACATAATGTTGGTGTTTCTACACCTGACCCCCCATCTTCACAACTCCAAACCCCCGGTTGGGTGGTATCATAACTCGGATGACGTGTTCGAGTGGTACCAGATGGACATAGGCATGTATGGTTTCGACCAAACCGCCCACCATACCAGCGAGTAGGGGATACACCATCTGTTCTAGCTACCCCATTCTTTATTGGACTCCTCTCACATGGTGTTCTACCCACCGGTTGCTGTGGACCACTGCTTGTGGTGGTAGTAGTGGTTCCATCACTGGTAGTTCGCGTTGATGTGCCTCCACTTGTGCTAGTTCTAGTTCTAGTTCTGTTACTTTCGCTGCTGTCGCCAGACGGCCATAAAAGTACCGCCAAGACCACCACCACCATCAACGCCCCTACCACTAAGAGCGCCATCTTTGGTCTCTCTCTCGCTGCTACTACCGGCGCTGCGAGTACCCTTCCTGATGTCGCGACGGTGGCAACAGCCCCTCCCCCTATTAAGTTCCATAAATTGTCCATTATATATATATATATATATATATATATATATTATATTATTTATAAGAATAAGGAAAATATTAAAAATAAATTATATCATTCTCCCACTTCTGCGTCCGCACATTTCCAACGCATGTCTCCTGTGTGAAATTGAGTGACATCATCAGTCCGCCCTCCAGTGGCCGCAGGCTGGGGGATGTATCCATCGGGTTCATTGGGACATTTACATTGCATTCTTTCAACGTCCCTGGCTAAGAAATTTTGGGTATTTCGGGCTCCACCAGGCTCTCCATGCCAAGTAGGACTACCTTCACATAGGGCGGGTGAAGGGACAATACATTCTACTATATCTGATTTATCAGAGTTATTCCACTTATTACATGCTGCGCCATTCGTGCTTAACATACATTGTAAATAGTCTGTTGATGAGTTTGTTTCATCTTTTGTATAGCGTTTATCGCAGCGGGTAAGATTTCTACCGTCAGAGTGTATATTACATGCTGTTACAAAACGACCAACACATTGTGAGGGACCAAGTGCCGGGACGTCCGGGTCACCGGGAGGAGCGACGGGTAGACCACCAGTGGTTTCACCAGTCGCCGCTGCTGGCTTGCTGTCAAAAACACCCAATGCCCAAAGTAGAAGTCCGGTCAGCACCAGCCCTATGAGGACCACTGCGGCAACTGGTTTGATGTTAGGAACCTTTGCTTCCGTTTTTCCATCTTTTAAATTTCCCATTATATATATATATATATATATATAAATTAATCTAATATTAGTCTTCCTGATGGATTATTGCCAACATTATTAACCCATTTAGGCATCCATTCATATGGAATTATATCATATGATTTCTCATAATGTTTTCTAAATAAAGAGCAATATAAATCTTTTTCACCTTTGTATCCATTTTCTTTTGATTTTTCATCAATTATTTCATACCATGGTCTTTCATTCTTTGAAACACCATCTGAAAAACCATCTTTTCTTCTCCATAAAAGTTCCTCAGGAAGTTCTCCTTCGAAAGATTTCCTTAATAAATATTTCTCCATACCATCCCTCACTGTTTTTAATTCAGGATTTATACCCATATAATACATTAAAAACCCTTTATCGAAAAAGGGAACTCGTAATTCTAAACCATTACCCGCTGTTGTTTTATCTGCCCTTAGAACATCAAACATTCTAACGTCTTTTAAAAGTCGAATAGTCTCTTCTTGAAAATCATTGGAAGTAGGTGCTTTATGGAAATATAAATATGAACCCGAAGCTTCATCACTCCCTTCGCCACTCAAAATAACTTTAATATCGGTATTTTCAGAAATATATTTTGATAATAAATACATTGGGACAGATGCCCGTATTGTGGTTGTATCTCTAGATTCTATTTGATAAATTGTTCGCTCTATAGCACGATACATGTCATCCTCTGAAAGGACAACTGATGTATGGTTTGTTCCGAGGTATTTTGCAACCTTTTCAGATGCTATTAAATCAGGAGAACCTTCCAATCCAATCGAGAAAGTTTTAACATTGGATGGTTCCATAAACTTACATACAATGGTTGTTATTATACTACTATCTAAACCACCCGATAAAAGGCATCCAACAGGTCTTTCACTTAATAAACGTTTCTTTACCGCATTTGTTAACTTACTTTTAATTGTAGTTAATATATCCCCTTCATTACCAGTTATTCTATCATATATAAAATCATAGTATGAATATGTATGGAGTTTATTTGTCTTAAGGTAATACAAAGAAAAACTCCCTGGGGGATAGAATTGAATATCATCCTTAAAACCATATATTGATTTCATTTCAGAAGATAAAGTAATACTTTTACATTCATCATCACCACCCTCTTTACTCCAATACAGTGGTCTCACACCCAACGGATCATGTCCTATTGATAAACAACTAGTTCTCTTATCATATAAAACAAAAGAAAATACACCATCTAAAAGACGTATATATTCATTTATCGGTAATATCTTTGATAAATGTAGAATTATTTCACAATCACTTCCAGTTGTTAATGTAATATTATATTGCTCTGCTAGTTCTTTGTAATTATATATCTCTCCATTACACATTAAAACCTTGTTATCCATTTCCATCGGTTGATTTCCCAGTTCATTTAAACCATTAATTGCCAATCGATGAAATAAAAAATAAATATTTTTTTCACAATGTAAAACCTTTTCAACAGTTGAATCGGGTCCACGGTGACTTATTTTACCACCATATTTTCTAATATTTTCTACATCAATCGTATCTTCCGAAAGATGTAAAAATATACCACACATACTTTACATAAAATATAATCTTATCTTTTAAATATTTATTGAGTAACATAATTTTTTCCAAATTTTATCCAAAGACCCATACTAATCGCGAAACCTACATTAAATCCTATAATATTGACATGAGGATTATCTTTTAACACTAAACCAACTAGATAAGGACCTAGAAAAAAAGTTAAAACGGAGTAAAATACCATAATACCAATTACTGTTTTATTCGAAAGATGATTCATTTATATATATTTAGATATTATTCTCCTTTTAATTTATTTTCCCTATCCTCCCGCTTTAGTTCACATTTATCATATTCATCACTATTTACTCTTCGAGGTGAATTATCGATTAATACATATCCTTTGGAAAAATTAACTAAACGTTCTTCAAGGACTTGAGTATGCCTTTCATATGCTTTAATCACAGAATCTGAAAAACTATTTCCTGAAATGATTAAAGTTTCAATCAATGGTTTTAATGGAGAATCAATGAGATACACCTTACGTTTTAATATTTCTTCTTTTATATCTCCACAGGGTTCAATATCTTTCATAATCGAAGTCATTAACATTTGTTCATCCATAATTAAATATATATTCTCCCATATTTTTAATATATTAAATTTGAATATTTTTTGAAAGAATTCTAAAAAACTAAACAAAGATGTCTCAGCGCTTATCTTTCAACCTTTTCTCAGAACCTACGATCTTCCCAGACGACCATGTCGGCGGCGCCGCTGGCAGACGCACCGCAATTGACAGCGGGACTTCAGGCAAACCTGCAGATCCTTCCCATATCACGTTTGATGATTTTGATAACCCATATTCTATCATCAATTTGTATCCTTACATTTTCCTTGTTCTATTAGATGTTGTCTTCATCTGTCTCATTTGTAAGAATTCAAGACATAAACTAATCACTGTAATTGGATCCTTATACTTCTCTATATTACTCCTGGCCGTAGCACTAGATATGTATGTTGATATTACTTCACTCCAAATATGCGATACTCCGTGGATCTGCTATGAAGGGGAAGATGGTATGCTTGAATATTCATCCAATTTCTATATATCTAAAGGAGAATGTTTTGACAGAGTAAATAGTGGATATGATTATGCGGATAATCATAGAGATCCGGATGAGGAGGAGTGGAGTTGTCATGATTCAAAATATGGGTGTTGTTATGTAGATGAACGTTGTAATATTGCTGTAAAAAATGATTACACATACTCTCAATTTATAAATAATCTTAATAATACACATGGTAGTAGAATGATTCTCCCACTTGCTAAAAAGGATCAAACTGGTTCTAACTGTCCCCTTATATCAGATTTAATTGAAGATGAAATTAATCACGAAAAAATGAGTGGGTTAAAAATTTGGTTTGGATCTCTAGTACTAAAAGTAGGTGTTTTTGTATCTATCATATTCTGTATGAATCCAGATGAAACAGGATACAAACAACAACGTAATCCCCCAGGTGATGTTGATGAGCCATAATGGTTTAAAGATATATAATAATATCATGAATAAAATGCCCCTGAATTATAATAACTCTGGCGTTAGTATTAGTAATGGTAACTCTTTTGTTGATATTATTAAAGAAGTAACACAAAATGATAAAATCGGAGGATTTTCCGGTATTTATGAATACAATGGTATTCGGTTAGTTGCTTCGACTGATGGGGTTGGAACTAAACTGAAACTGTGTAATAAATATAAAAAATATGATACAATTGGCATTGACCTTGTCGCTATGTGTGTAAATGATCTTATTTGTCAAGGAGGGAAACCTCTATTTTTTTTAGATTATTATGCTGTGGGTAAATTAAATACTGATGTTGGTAAAGATATCATTTCGGGTATTAATATAGGGTGTCAGCAATCAAATTGTATGTTGTTAGGTGGAGAAACTGCTGAAATGCCGTCCCTTTACAATGAAGATGATTTTGATTTAGCGGGATTTTCTGTAGGTGTCATTGAAGGTGAAACCCTACCTCAACAAATGAAAGAAGGTGATAAAATATATGGATTAAAATCTTCAGGTGTTCATTCAAATGGTTATTCTCTCATTAATAAAATACTTGAAAAGAATGACTATAGTCCTGATGAATTATTGAAACCAACAAAAATATATGTAAATGATATCATTTACCTCAGAGGAAAATATGGTTCAAGTATAAAAGGGATTTCTCACATCACTGGAGGGGGTATTATCGATAACATACCTCGTATTATTAATGAAGGACTCAATATGAATATTACAGAATCATGGGAAGTCCCAGAAGTATTCCACTGGATACTTAAAAATTCTGATATGACTGTTCAAGAAATGTTACAAACTTATAATTGTGGAATAGGTATGGTTCTTATTTTTGATAAAGATACTACTGTTGACCCAGATGATGAATTAATAAAACTTGGGGAAATAATTCAATCAGAAGATAGTATTGTGGATTATGGATTAATTGAGGCATCATTCAATTAAATTATAATATATATATATAATGGTTGTAAAAGGTAAGAAAAAATATACCCGTAGAAAAGGTAAGAAAAAATATACTCGTAAAAAAGATAAGAAACGTAAAGTAGATAAGAAACAAAAAGGGGGGATGGAAAAAGCGATCGTCCCCACCAACGTTGATAAAGACTACCTTATGAGTTTACCTATCGAAGCACGCATGCAATTTTTACATGAACAAAGGGAGAATGACCCTGCATCATTCATGAATTTAATGCAAACTATTATGGTTAATCCCGGACCAGTTATCACAAGACCAGTTATCACAAGACCAATAATAGAACAAGATACCCCTCTACAACTAGAGGATATTTATCCTGAGTTTGACGATCAATTAGAACGTAAATATGTTTGGGATACAGATATTTTTAATCAAGATTTCATACCAGAAAACCTAGATTACAACAATTGTAGGAGACTTCAAGATTATTGCGAATTATTTCCTAGGAAATGTTATTTGAATAGAGATTATCTAGAAAGGTTAGTTAAACCTTGTCAAGAAGTTAAAAAAACACAATTATTAATAAATAAATTTATGCATGGTTATCAATTTATCCCGGACTTACATGAACACAATCGACAAGGTGATCCAGATACCAGGGTTGATATAGAATATGAGACCGAAGAGATTATAACAGATATGTATAATAATAAATATCCAGGTATTATCCCTACAGATGAACTGGGTCCGGTATCTGCTTTTCACGGGTCGTTCGGACAACCGGAGGAATCTCCCCCTAGACGCGAAAGGCGCCTGCGGAGGTATCGTGCAGCGGCGGAAGGGTTGGAAGGGAATATCCCCAATTATGTTTTAAACAATACTTTAGATGTATATATACGGAGAATAGACATCCCTGATGATGTTAAAAGAATGTTTCAAAAAATCATATATACTTTTGAGTTAGATCAAGAACCCTTATATGGAGATAATGCATCTATTACAGATTTTCTAGGTAATTTAAGAATGATTGAAAGAACACCACAATACAATTCTTTCCCAGGATTTATAGAATATATAAGGAATCAATTTAAAAATTTAGAACATTATTCGGATTTAGAAGTTCAACAATTTGTAAATAAAATTTTAGAAAGATTAACTGATTTACTATAAATATATTTTTTAACTTATGATATTTAAAAATATACCTCAATGAATAAATAAAATGAAAATTGGTGTAGTAAGGTATCCTGGGACTAATTGTTTCTACGATACAATACGTTACTTTGGAGAAGAAAACTGTATTGAACTTTTATGGGATAAATATGATCAGAGAGATCATTTCGATTTAGTAATTATACCAGGTGGTTTCGCATTTGGTGACCGCTATTATGAAAAGGCAACAGAGGAATACGAATATTCCCCGGGTAAAATGGCATTAGAATCAAAGGTTCAAAAATATATTCTATCTCTACACGAAAAAGGGGTACCAATTCTGGGTATTTGCAATGGTTTTCAAATATTAACAAAAATGGGATTACTCCCTGGAGAATTAATTCAAAATAAATCAAAAACATTTCACTCTAAATTAGTTGATCTAGAATATGATTTTGGTGTAGAAAAGGGAGAAACAAAGATGTATATCGCGAACTATTATGGGAATTATCAGAACAATAATTTAAATGAAAAAGATATCTTTTTGAAATATAAGGATTTTGATAATGGTTCTGTTTCTAATGTCGCGGGTATTATGAATAAAGAAAGGAATGTTTTTGGTATGATGCCCCACCCTGAAAGAAATAGTGATTTCAAAGAAACCTTATTAAGAAATATATTTAACCATACTGAAATCAGTCATAAAATAAACACACTATTGAATTCTGAACATATCTCATACAGAAGTACTAAACAATATTTAAAAACATTACATACCGAAGGAGACCATGTTGTTCAAGGACCGGGGGAGAATGCGGGTATTGTCGATGTTGGCGATGGATATTGTATCTCCATACGTATTGAGTCCCATAATCACCCGACCTATAAGAATGCGTTTGAAGGAGCCGCAACTGGTGTCGGCGGTATTATCCGCGATATCATTTGTATGGGTAGTAAACCTATTGCTTTATTGGACTTCCTTCGTTTTGGTTATGACGACAATTCATCGCAATTACTTAATAACGCGATCAAAGGGATCGCTTATTACGGAAATACAATCGGTATACCAAATGTGGGTGGTTCATTACATCGTTCAGACATATACAATAAAAATCCTTTAGTAAATGTAGCATGCCTTGGAATTGTCAAGAAAGAAAATATTATATACGGAAATGCTTTGAATGAAGAAAGTTTATTGATCTTGTGTGGTGCGAAAACAGGCAACGAAGGTGTTGATTCTGCCGTAATGGCATCGAAACATTTAACAGAAGAGAAAGAAGGTAATATTCAGAAAGCAGATGCTTATCTTGAAAATCTTCTTTTGGATGCTTTTGTCGAAATATCAGATAAGGGGTTAGCAGAAGGGTGTCAAGATTTAGGTGCTGGTGGAATACTCTGCGCAACTACAGAAGTTATTAAAAGGGGTAGAGAAAAGACGAAGAAAAACTTAGGGTGTGAAATTTATTTAGATCAGATCCCTTTAAAATCAGAACTCGATAATTATAGTATTTTAGCATCAGAAACACAAGAAAGAATGTTATTAGTGAGTAGTCGTGGAAATTATAGTGAAATAAGAAAGATACTCAAAAAATGGGGTCTTGAACATAAAGTTATCGGAGATGTAAACAATACAGGGTGTTATGATGTTTATACTGGTCCAAAGGTCCCTTATAATAATCCAGGACATAATACATCTAGATTCACAAAAAATGAATTAATATACACAGAATACTTCTCTAATTTCAAGGAAGAAGATAATCATCTACCATTGACTTTCAATGATAATCATAATACGATTAATAAAATAAAAGATAGTTCGTTATGGGAGACATACGACCATACTATAGGATCAAGGACTATTAAAGGACCAGATCAACCAGGATCATATTCCATACTCGATCTATACGAAATAAATAAAAAATTAGTGATTACATGGGGTAATAATGTTGAATCCTGTCATTCTAAATTAAAAGACCTTGATGCGTCTCCTTTGGGTGTTGTGAATTGTCTTAATTTCGGAGACCCTTTAACGTGTATAGGCGACTTTAAAAATCATATTGATCTTATGAATGAACAATGTAAAGAATTAAAAATACCAGTATTAGGTGGTAATGTATCAATGTATAATACTACTGACGGTATTGATATACCCTCTTCGGTTGTAATAGTTATGATAGGTCTACAAGAGGATCAATAATTTAATTTCTAACTCTTCTCCTCCTCCCCCGTAATGTTCTATTTTTCCTGCGATTATTTCTCCTTGTATTTCTCCTTGTATTTCTCCTTGTATTTCTCTTAGTATTTCTCCTTGTATTTCTCTTAGTATTTCTACGCTTGGTGCGACCACCACCTTTCTTGTTTTTCTTTTGGGTTTTTATTGGACCATAGCAACATCCATTCTTTTCTCTTGAAAATCCTTTTTCTTTACAGGGTGGTTCTGGGTGAGCCTTAGAACATTTAGATTTTTTCTTTTTGGATGTAGTTTTCTTCTTTGTTCTAGAATTACTTGATACTTGTGGAGCATCCGGTTCTGGTTCAGGTTCTGGTTCAGGAATAATATCAGATTCTTTGGACCTTTTTGATGATTTACCCAAGAAATATTTATAAAAATCTGGTTTAAAATATTTGAACATTTTATGGATAATAGAAAATCCTGTCCAATGGGTTGAATCTATTATATTTTTAAAAGCATCTGTATTAATTGCTTTAACTATATTATCTCCTTCTTTTTCATTTTTTATTTTAATTGCTAACATATTTTGCCCAATACCATATTTTCCAAGGTGATCATTAATTGCATAAGCATGTCTAGCACCATTTATAATAACTTTTTTTACCCCAAAATGACCTAGTTCATCTGTATTACTGTAACGGATATTCTTTTTATCACCCTTCGTTATAGATGCTATTATTTCATGTTTATATTCTGTATCTTTCGTATCTTTAGTTTTTGTGGAACCATAAACACTATCGCTGATGACTTCTCTATTTACTTTATTATCAAAATATGATAATATATTTTCAATATCTCTATTTGGTATAAATGGTATATTCCTTGTATCTAATTTAATTTTTTTATTATCTGTATCTATTATATTAGTCACGCCCTCATTTTTACTATTTTTCAATAAATATGTATCTATTTTTGTATCAGCATTAAAAAAAGTTTCGCTTTCTTTTTCAGTATATATTTTTATATAAACTAAATTAAAACTATTTATTAATTTCCACATTTTGTGTTCGGGGGCCCGCCAATTTTGAGGATGTAAAAATGATAAATAACCGTTTATTTTTAACATATTTAAAGTTCTTTCAACGAAACTTGGCCATAATTGACCGGTTGTCCTGTTATTATCATTCTTAGTTTTATTAAAAGGGGGATTTCCCATAATTACATCAAACTTATCAATGCCTTCGAATCCCTTAAATGTCAGGAAATCATGTTTTACAATATTAGGTGTAGCATCGGGATCAATCATTTTGAATATCTTTTTACAGACGCGAACATTCACAGGATTTAATTCAACCATGTAAAGCATATTATTAATAATATGCTTTGATCTTTTTGCTTCTTGTGGTATTTTACCTTTTAATGATTCCATCAATTTATAATATGCAACGACTGGGAAATTACCAATACCATTTGCAGGATCTAACCATTTCAACTTAGGATCTTTCCAAACATTATCTGGAATATGGGAAAACATTTCACATATTAATTCAATTGGTGTGAATACTTCACCAAATAATTTCTTTTCTTCTTCTCTAACTGTTAAGCGTTTTCTTATAATGTCTAGTACTTTTTCATCTTTTATGAAAACATCAGAACATGGTTTTATATTTTTTAAATCTTGTGAAGATTTTTTTATATCTTTCATCTGTTCTATATTATCTACAAATATTTTATAAAAATTACCTTCATTTAAAATAGTTTCAGTAAATAATTCAGCAAGTGTTTTTTTAAGAATACTATATTCTTCATGTAATTTATCTTCTTCTACACTATTTTTAATTATATTCATTAAATAACAATCAATTACAGATAACTTTAAACTATCTGGAAGATTTTTATCACAAAAATCTTTAATGTCACTGATATCATTTTCAAAAAAACTATTCACCTCTTTTACAATATCACCCTTTGTTATATTTGTTCCATAGTCATCCGATGAAAATAATGAAAACAAAACAACCATATCATTAATAAACTTTGATACCTCGTCATATTTTTGTTTTAACTCTGGATTTTTCTCAACTTTGACAGATAATTTTTTTCCGATTGGATCAACTTTTTTATAATTGTCTTTTGGCATTTCAACTCCTTCTCTTTTTTTTAAACCTTTCTTTATCTTAGGTTTATTAACTTCTTTGAAATTAATATTTAATCTTTCTATTATCTGATGAAAACTATCTATTATACTAGTATCTATTGAACGCACTAATTCATTTACTTCATTTAAATCAATAGTCCGTGTATTTTGTTTAAACATGTTAACATCATCTAATGAAAAATCATTTATGAGTTTATTATATATCATCTGGTAATCTTCCCCTTTTTGAAAGTTGATTCCATTAAAATTAAATAATAATAATTTTTCTAATAATTTTTTCATTTTTTTCTCGGTACTTAGTGTATTTGTTGAATTTGATATATAATTCATATATTCATACATAAATGATATTTGTCTGGTAGTTAACATATCGATGAATATTCCTGCTGTTTTACCTTCTCTTTCTGTTAATACTCTGAACATACTCTGGTAAATAGTATCAACTGATTTTATAGGGTCCATATGTAGTGCTATATCAACACATGGTAAACTCACACCTAAACGCAACATTTTACCAGTTAATATAATTAAACTCTTCCCGTTTGCTTTTGCACACGCTTCTTGTTTTAAAAGACATTTTTTAACACCATTTTTTTTATCATTCGGGCATTTAGTTGTTATACAATAACTATTACCCGTTTTTTCTACATCTGCTTCGTTCCATTTTACCTTGTAACCCCCTTGTTTTTGAGCATCTATAAATTTTATTTGTGTAGTATCAAATCCTGTTGAGTGTAAAATAGCAACACAATAATTTTCTCTAAACCATGGATTATCCATTAAAATTTTTGTAAAGTTTTGCGTCATATTACTGAATCCACTACCTCCTTCTGCATCTTCTTCAATACCCTTTTCACTCCTAAAAGTAGTCGGCAAAAACCATATTTCAGAATGGGGTTTTAATAATGTTGAACCATGATTTAATGTTTGGATAATATATTTTTCATATATATATTTACGTATATATTCAACAAATTTTTGAGATGTAGTCCAATCAGATATTTTCTTTTTCATAAGAGGTTTAAATATTTTATCTACTGCGATATTTCCATTGATAACAAAACCATCTGGATCATTTTCCATTTCTTCATCTATTTCTGGTATAGACACTATTAGTTCCGGATATTTATCATATTGTCTAGCCAACCTTTCTAAATCTATTCCTTTTTCATTTTCTTCTTTTAACAATAGTTTGAATATATTTAATTTAAATTGTCCATCATTTTCTTCTAATATATTTCCTGATATCTTATCAAGTGTTATTAATGTTTCTATACCTGTATCTTCATCTTTGACACTTTTGTCAATATCTTTCATAAGATGTATATCATCATACCTCCATTGTATTAATCTTCCTTCAACTTTTCCTTTATT
>MDTD01160841.1_pt1 | contig 30069 bp, 28 predicted proteins | sample 811221 | NCBI WGS metagenome assembly MDTD01 (sample SAMN05326646, study PRJNA326480) | marine metagenome | isolation source: seawater | place: Pacific Ocean: South West | collected 2011 | reverse complement strand
CGCTGGCGCGGAGCACGGCGCGGGGGGATGTGCCCGGGGCGCTGGCAAGGGCGGCGATGGAGCCGCCGGCGATCACTTATTGCGGCCCTTGCGCATCGCGCGCTGCGCGGCGCTCTCGCCGCCCGGCTTCTTGGGAGCGCCCGGGCCGCCCTCGCGTATGCGTTTCTGCTGCTCGCGGATCGCCTGCTGCTTGTCGGCGATCTGCTGGAGTTTCTGCATGAACGAGCCCTGCCTGGGCGCCTTTGGCTTCTTGGTCACCTCGAGCAGGTTGTGCTTCTTGATGTGCGCCCGGATCCAGGAGTTCTCGATGATTGCGATGGTCGAGTTGGCGATGAAGTAGAGCGCCAGCCCGCTGGGCGCGTTGTACATGATGAACGGGAACATGACCACGGTCATGACCTTGATCATCTTCTGCTGGCTCTGCTGCTCGGGTGTGAGCGTGGCCGACGTCGGGGGCGTCAGGAACTTCTGGTGCATGAAGAACACCACGCCGAGCATGAGCGGCATGATGTTGATCGCGCTGATCAAGCCCATCAGGGGCAATGTGAAGTGCATGTTCGCCGGCAGCGGGATGAAGTGATCGGGCTCAGACAGGTCGGCCATGAAGGGCCACGCGCCGCCCGAGATCGACTGGAACACCCCGAAGAACGCGGGCTCCTGGCGTAGCTCGTACAGGAAGTACAGACTCGCGTAGAGCGCGATCCAGATCGGCGACTGGAGCAGCATCGGCAGACACCCGAGCATGCCCGCGGGGTTGACGCCCTCCTCGCGCCAGAGCTTGGCCATCTCCTGCTGGAGCTTCTGGCGGTCGCCCGCGTACTTCTCCTGGATCTTCTTCTGCTTGGGTTGCAGGTCCTGCATCTGCTTGCCGAAGCGCTGCATGCGGATCTGCGACCAGCGGTTGATGGGGTGCAGGACGCCACGCACGATGAACACGAGCAGGATGATCGCGATCGACCAGTCGTGCACGAACGTTTGCAGGAAACGGATCAGCGAAAGCAAGGGATCGCTGAGCCACGTGAACGTGCAGAACGCGCAGGGCCCGCCGAAGTTGTAAACAACCAGCGCCTTGACGCCCGCGGCATCGGCGGCGGGGCTCTTGGCGATCTCGGCCTTGCTCTTCGGGCCCGCGTAGACCATCAGCCCGTCGGACGCGCTCTGCCCCGGCTCGATCGTCTGCTTCTTGCCCGTCAGACGCAGCACCAGCACGCTGTTGTCAGGGCCGTTGCCCGCCTGCAGGACGACGCGGTCGATCTTCTCGATCGCGTCCATCGACAGCGGCTCGCCCGGCTGATCAACCGTGTGCACCGCGACGCCGTAGTACCGGTTCGTCATCGCCGCCCAGACCAGCTCGAAGCCCGCGTTGGCGGCTCGTTCGTCGGGCCAGACCTGCTTGCTGGCGAGATAGGGCTTGTACGTCTTGCCCGTTTGCGGGTCCTGCCAGAGAGCCGAGGGGTCCTTGGGGCTCAGCACGTTGGCGCGCGGGGTGAGGTAGTTCTTGCTCTGAACGAACGATCGGCTCTTGTCGAGTTCGGGGCGGAGCAGGTAGCCGAACCGCACGCGGCGTTTGTCCCCGCCGTAGGTGACCGCGTCCTTGGGCAGGTCGATCGGGCCGAACTGCACGAACCGGACATCCAGAGGCTGGCCCGAGACGTTGGCGACGCGCTGCTCGATGCGCAGGTCGTTGGTGTTGTCCGTCAGGATGTACGTCCGGCGGAGCCTGAGCACGTCCTCGCCCGCTTCGTTCTCGATGACCGCCTCGAACGATCCCGGCGCGACCTGCTTCCAGACGCCGCGACCGACGAGCGAAACGATTTTGCCCTCGACCTCGATCCAGAGGGCAGCAAAGGGCGTGACGACGCTGGAGCCGCTGATCTGCTCGTACTGGAGCTCGACGTGGTGCTCCTCGCCCACGGGCTTGCCCTGGCGGAAGTCGGTGGCGCTCTGGATGTTGTCAAACTCGCTGGCAAGACGGAGCGAGCTGATGCCCGCGCCGACGGGGCTGAAGTGGAGCCTCATGCGCTCGGGGCCGTCGGCGTCGATGCCGCCGATCGTGTCGTACGTCGCAGCCGCGTCCAGCACACGTGCGCGCAAACCCTCGAGTTCACCCGGATCCGTCGCCTGCGCCGCATCACCCTCGGACTCAGACGCCTCTTGTGCCGCGGGATCTGCCGCGGGCGGATCGGTTTCCGCGATATCGTCATCCGGCTGCTCGCCGGACTGCTCGCCCGGCTGGGGCTCTGTCTCAATCGGCTGCTGATCGGCGTTCGCCTCGTCGGGACCGGCTGCCGCGTCCTCGGCCTGCTCTGCCAGAGCGGTCGTGGGCGTCTGCTGTTTGCTGGCGGACTTCGACGAGTTCACGAATACCGCCGTGGCGGCACCGATGCCGATGAGAATCAGAATCAGCGGGACAACGATTCGGAGCAGTCGGTTGGGCTGCTGCGCCATTGGGCGTTCCCTTCCTGGGTATCAGCGGCCTTCGTAGAGGCGCTCGCCGAGCCGGTCGCTCAGCTGCGGGATCGACTTGATCATCTCGGCCGTCTTGGCCAGGTCGTACTCGACGCGGAAGAACTCGAACTTGTCGGGGTGCATCACGACGTAGGACGCGCGGGGGTCGCCGTCGCGGGGCTGACCGACCGAGCCCACGTTGATGATCGCTTTCTCCCCGGCCTCGTAGGTGTATGTCTCCTCGGTCATCTCGCTGGGCGGGTAGAAGTCGGGCTCATCGGTGAAGACGCCCGGCTGGTGGGTGTGCCCCACCGCGACCATGGTCTCGACGCGCCGGAAGATGGAGCCGAGTTTGTCGGGATCACCCACGACGTCGTCGGGGAAGATGTACTCGTTGATGGGTCTTCGGGGAGACCCGTGCACGAAGAGCATCGGTGTGCTGCCATCGGGCGCTGTCTCGACCACGCGGACGCGCAGGCGACCGAGGAAGTCGTAGCGTCGGGCTCGCTTCTCGTCGTCGGGCTCGGCGTCGAGCTGGTCGCGCGTCCAGTACGCGGCAGCCGCGGCCGGCGCGTTGAAGTTGGTCGGCTCATAGAGGACACCGAAATCGTGGTTGCCCATGAGCGACCACTCGCATCGTTCCTCGACGAGGTCGAGGCACTCGAGCGGGTTCGGGCCGTAGCCGATGATGTCGCCCAGGCAGATGATGCGGTCGACGCCCCGGCGATCGATGTCCGCGAGGACGGCCCTGAGCGCCTCGGCGTTGGAGTGGATATCGCTGATGATCGCGGTTGGCACTGGCTGAGATTCCGTCTGAGGGCCTTGGGCGGGGCCGATGCCCGTCTGCCCGGGGCCGTGATGCTAGGGAACGCCAGGGGTCCGAGCAATGCCCCCGGGGGCCCGTCGGAGGGCCTGACTTGAGTAACCGACAGATTAACGACAGACTTTTCCGTCCTCTGCCGTCCTTCGGGGGTGAGGTTCTAAGATTCCGGGTCGATCTCGCCGACAAGCATCAGGCGAGGCCACGACCAGAGGCCGCCCAGTGCCCTCCGGGCCAAGGAAGGAACCCGAACATGCCCGCAGCCAGCAGCGTGAGCTACCAACGCACCCGCGAGATGTCCATCGACGAGCTGCTGCTCGAGAACCGGATTGTCTTCCTCATCGGGGAGATCAACCACGCCTCGGCCGCCCGCGTCATGATGCAGATGCTCTATCTGGAGAACCAGAAGCGGGGCACGGAAATCAATTTCTACATCAACAGCCCGGGCGGGGCCGTCGACGACACACTCGCCCTCTACGACACCATGCAGTTCCTGACCTCGCCCGTGGCGACCTACTGCATCGGGCGGGCCTACTCGGGCGGAGCCGTCCTGCTCGCCTCGGGGCAGAAGGGCAAGAGGTACATCCTGCCCCACGCCAAGGTCATGATCCACCAGCCCTACGGCGGGGTCACGGGACAGGCCGCGGACATCAAGATCCAGGCCGAGCAGATCATCAAAATGAAAAAGGGTCTCAACGAGATCCTCGCCAATCACACCGGCCAGCCGTACGACACCGTCGCCAAAGACGCCGAGCGTGACAAGTACTTCGACGCCGAGGAGGCCAAGGCCTACGGCCTCGTCGACGAGGTCCTCCAGCACCCGCCGGAAGAAATGCAGCGTCACGCGTTCAGCTGATCCACCGTCCGCAAGAAGACCAGAAACACACACCGAGGATGAACATGTCCTACCTCGTTCCAATCGTCATCGAGCAGACCGGCAAGGGTGAGCGGTCCTACGACATCTACTCGCGACTGCTCAAGGACCGCATCGTCTTCATCGGCGGCGGGATCAACGACGAGATCGCCAACCTCGCCGTCGCGCAGCTCCTGTTCCTCCAGAACGAGGACCCGAAGCTCGACATCCACATGTATATCAACTCGCCCGGCGGCAGCGTCACGGCGGGCCTTGCCATCATCGACACCATGCGATACGTCGCGCCTGATGTCAGCACCTACATCTTCGGACAGGCCGCCAGCATGGGCAGCCTCATCGCCTGCGCCGGCACCAAGGGCAAACGCTACGCCCTGACCAACTCTCGCAACCTCATGCACCAGCCCCTGCTCTCGGGCGTCATGGAGGGCCAGGCGACCGACCTCGAAATCGAGGCCCGCGAGATGCTCCGCCTGCGTGACCGCCTCTACGGCATCTACGCCGAGGCGACGGGCAAGGACACCGCCCAGATCGAGGCCGACTGCGACCGCAACAAGTGGCTCGACGACAAGGAAATGCTCGAGTACGGGCTCATCGACAAGGTGCTGAGCCACCTGCCGAAGAACCCCGAGAGCTAAACCGCCCTCGACCCGACAACCGCACACCGATGCAGTACCCTGCGCCCATGAGCGCACCGGGTCACTGTGTCATCTACCGATTCCGCGTCAAAGAAGGCCGCGAGGACGAGTTCGTCCGCGCATGGACCGACGTCACGATCAAGCTCCGCGACCAGCGCGGCGGGCTCGGCTCACGCCTGCACCGGGGGCCCGACGGCATCTGGTACGCCTACGCCCAGTGGCCCAGTGCCGAGGCCCGCAGCAAGGCCTTCGAAGACCCGCCCGTGGACGCCGAAGCGTCGGCCAGGATGCGCGAGCTGACCGAAGGCTCGTTCCCCGAGATCGTGCTCGAGCCCGTGGCGGACTATCTCGTCCACACACGCGACGGCTAGACCCGCGAACTACACTGCGAGCATGAAACGAGCGATCGTCGGCATCCTGCTCACCGCGTGCCTCGCTGGCTGCAATTCCGGCAAACGCATCGCCAAGGCCAACGACGCCCTGCGCGTCGAACGCGAAACGCTCAAGGAGCAGGTCACATCGCTCGAAGCCGAGAACGCCGAGCTCAAGAGCAAAAACAGCGAACTCAATCGTCGTCTGGAATCGCCGCTGCCAGAGGATGTGCTCGACGCGCTCCCGCGCGTGGCAAGTGTCTCGCTCTTGCGCGCGTCGTCGATCGAATCAAACGAAGGCCAGCCGACCGCGTCGTTCCTGCTCCAGACGGCCGACGGGAAGGGCCGGTTTGTGCAGGCCGTCGCCTCGGTTGAATTGCGTGCGGTGGAACTCGGCGAACAGGGCGAGGACGCGCGCGTGATCGGCGAGCGTCTCGTGACACCGACCGAACTCCGCGAAAGCTACGCCTCTGGTTTCGGCGGCTCGTCGTATCTGCTCCGCGTGCTGCTGGCGCAGACACCATCGTCCAGCGTGGCGCTCCGGGCCGTGCTGCACGACGCGGTGACCGGCGCCTCGCTCAAGGCCGAACGCACCGTGACTCCCGAGTGATCAGAACTCCACCACCACACCCACATGCAGGTCCGCGGTGAGGATGCTCAGCTCCTCGATATCCGTATCGAGATCGAGCCCTGGGATGTAGACCCAGCGCGTGCCGACGTCGATCCAGACGTTGTCGACCACGCGGATCTCGACGCCGATCGGGATCTGCAGCGCAAAGCTGGTGTCGTCGTCGCTCGTGCCGTTGATCTCGGCGTCGACCATCGCGATGCCCGCGCCGAAGCCCAGGTATCCCCGGTAGCCCTCGTTGCAGACGTCGAAGAGGACGTTGCCCATGATCATGGTGACCTCGATGTCGCCGTCGACGTCCTGCACGGAGTCGCCGTCGTCGTTGATGAGGTCATCGGTGTCGTAGAAGCGCTGGGCGAATTCGCCCTCGAAGCGATAGCCCACGCCCGGGTCAGCGGGGTTCGGGCCCGGCCCGAGACGGATGCCAGCGCCCACGCTGTAGCCCACACCGATCTTCGAGTTGAGCTCCAGGTCGTCACCGAAGGACATCGTCTCGACTTCCGTATCAAACGGGAAGACCAGAGCCGCGGCTCCGCGGACGTAAACGCTCGGGTAAGGCCCCGAGCCGTAGACCTCGGCCTCTTCGGCGTAGGGCTGGAAGCTCTCGGCGGTCAGCAGGCCGCCCGTGCGCTCGCGGAGCGCCTCGTCGGGTCCGTCGTCCGCAAAGGCACCGCCGGCGACAGCGGCACACACGGCTCCGACACACACACACGTCATTCGCATCGAAAGGCCCTCCGCCCGGATCCTATCACGGGCGCTCACGGGCTCAGTGGCCCGGCATGGGGAACTTGGCGCACAGATCGCGGACCTCGCCGCGAACCTGTTCCGTCACACGCGAGAGTTCATCCTCGCCCTCAAGCCCGGCACTCAGCACGCGATCGATGAACCCAGCCACCTGCTTCATCTCGGCTTCCTTGAAGCCGCGGGTCGTCGTCGCGGGGGTGCCCAGACGGATGCCGCTGGTCACCATGGGCTTGCGCTGATCGCCCGGGATGCCGTTCTTGTTGCAGATCAGCCCCGCGTCCTCGAGCCACCTCTCGGCGGCCTTGCCCGTGAGCTCACCGTCGGCGCCCTTGGGGTCCTTGCTCGTCAGATCGACCAGCATGAGGTGGTTGTCCGTACCGCCCGAGGTAATGCGGTAGCCGTGCTCGACCAGCGCCCCGGCCAGGGCCTTGGCGTTGGCGACCGTCTGCGCCTGGTACGCCTTGTACTCGGGCTTGAGCGCCTCGCCGAACGCAACAGCTTTCGACGCGATCACGTGCATCAGCGGCCCGCCCTGCATGCCCGGGAAGAGCGCGCGGTTGACCTTCTTGCTGATCTCCTCGTCGTTGGTCAGGATCAGCCCGCCCCGCGGCCCGCGCAGGCTCTTGTGCGTTGTCGTCGTCACCACGTGCGCATGCGGGAATGGGCTCGGGTGCTGACCGCCCACGATCAGGCCCGAGATGTGCGCCACGTCCGCCATGAGCAGCGCCCCCACCTCGTCGGCGATCGCGCGGAACTTGGCAAAGTCGATCGTCCGCGGGTACGCGCTGTAGCCGCACAAGAGCATCGCCGGCTTGTGCTCCAGGCACACCGCCCGCACCGCGTCGTAATCGATCTGCTCGAACTCGGCGCTCTTCTCGTCGCGCACGAGCGGGTAGTGCACGGGCTTGTAGTAATGCCCGCTGAAGTTGATCGGGAGTCCGTGTGACAGGTGCCCGCCGTCGGCGAGCACAAGGCTCGCGAACGTCGCGCCGGGTTCCATCAGCGCCATGAACACCGCCGCGTTCGCCTGCGCGCCCGAGTGCGGCTGGACGTTGGCGTACGCGCACCCGAACATCTGCTTGGCCCGCTCCTGAGCCAGACGCTCGATCGAGTCGTGGTGCTCGCACCCGCCGTAGTACCGACGACCGGGGTACCCCTCGGCGTACTTGTTCGTCAGGCAGGTGCCCATCGCGTGCATCACCGCGGTGCTCGCGTGATTCTCGCTGGCGATCAGCTCGATCGTCGAGGCCTGGCGGTCCGCCTCGGCCTGGATGATGGAAGCCGCCTCCGGGTCCTGCTGCTTGATCAGCCCGACGATCTGGTCGTGGATACTCATGGGCCGATCCTACGACCCCAACCGCCCGGTTTCATGGTGCCTCACTCGGGCCTCCGCACCACCGTGTAGAGCGCGTTGTAGCTCGCCAGATCCTCAAGGCTCCCCCACCCGAGCGCGACCCCCACCTCGCGCATGAGCTGCGAGCCATTCGTCTGGAAGTGCAGCACCTCGAAGCCCGCAGCCTCCCACGCCTCCTTCCCGAATGGATCTCGCACGTCGGCCGGCGCGTTGTAGGAGCCGTCTTCGAGCCGCCAGGGACCGCCGCCGAGGTTGTAGACGACCGCGATCCCGCCCGGCTTGAGCGATTCGAAGATGATCTGCGCGCCCATCGCAGCGTCGCCACCAACGTCGATGGGGTCGAAGCTGTCCATCGGCTCCTCGGGCTGGACGTACCCCCGCTTGAGCACATTCCGCGCCAGGATCAGGTCGTAGCCTTTGCCGACGGACTTGCGGAAATTCCAGTCACGAAACCACTGGCCACAGTGCAGCGAGACCCGCCCCCTTGTGCCGTCCTCCGCCACGACCGTGTCGGTCAGCCGCGTCGACGCGTAGAGCAGGTGCACAACCGGATCGACCTCGACGCCATCAACCTCGGCCCCGCATCGCGCAAGCATCTCGAGCTGCCCGATCTGCCCATAGCCGATGTCCAGAATCCGTTTGAACGCGAACGACTCGATGCCCGCATCCGCCGCACACGCCAGCGCCGTCGCGTACGCGATGGGCGAGCCGTAGTTCGTCGCGTAGTACCGCTCCGGGCCGTACGTCACGGCTCTGAACTCGGCCAGATCCTCCTCGCTCAGGTCCCGCGCCTGTCTCGGCGTGTAAACCTCGCGGTCGAAGCCGCCCTCGACGCGTGGCCCTGCGAACAACGTCTGGCCCTCCACCTCGGGCAACTCCTTGGCCTTGCCGAGCCACTCGACGACCGCCGGCTGCGTGACCACTTCTCGCACGCGTTCCGCCTCCTCGGCGAGCGCTGCCGGGCTCCAGTCCTGGGCCGCGCACACACCCGCTGCCCCCACCACGACCACCCACACACACGACACCGCCGCCATCGCCACTTGTTTCATCGCCACCTCCACAGCCTGCTCTCCCGCTGGGCTTGCGCCGATGCAACCTACTCGACGGGCTCGGACTCTGAACTTTCGCGCGTGAACTACTGCGAGCCATACCGAACAAACCGAGCAACCAAGCCAAGCACACCGAACAACGAATCAAACCCTGACAAGAAAAAGACACGAATCAGCCGATAAATGTATTGCAAACGATTACACGCTTCGATAATGTGTGTATGCAGTTGTATGACGTTCTCATCACTCGGCTCATCCGCGACATGACGTCGGCTTGAGCGGACACATTCGTTCCTGAAACAGAGCTTTTTGTAAGGCTATCACTCTGTCTGTGTTAGCCGAACAAATTATCCATGCGCACGCGCTGCGCCATGAGAGAGGAAGACACCATGAACATGTTGAACACCATCGCTTTCGTCGCTCTCTGCACCGCCGCCGGCACCGTCTCGGCCCAGACCATCGGCATCGACTTCGGCGACATCAACCGCTACTCCGGCGGCAACTACAACGACGTCGACCACCTCCAGAACCCCCTCTTCAACCTCGTCGACCTCGGAGGCAACCCCACCGGCATCGGACTGAGCGTCTCCGACAGCTTCTGGCCCGGCTCAAACACCGGGGGCACCACCACCCCCACTGGCGACGCCGCAGGCCTCCCCGTCAACGCCGTCAGCGACAATCTCTTCGGCTCGCTCGTCGACTTCGGCGGCTTCCTCGAGCCCACCGGCGGCGTCACCTTCAGCGGCATGGACCCGAACCTCTCCTATAACTTCTCTTTCTTCGCCAGCCGTATGAACGTCTCCGACAACCGCGAGGCCCTCTACTCGCTCGCCGGTGCGACCAACGACTCCACCACGCTCGACGCCGCCAACAACACCGGCAACTTCGCCCACATCATGGGCATCTCCCCCGACGCCAACGGCGACATCGCCCTCAGCGTCACCGCGGGCCCGAACAACACCAACTCGTCCGGCTTCTACTACCTGGGCTATGTCCAGATCACCGTCGTCCCCGCGCCCGCATCGCTCGGCCTTGTCGGCATGGGCTCGCTCGTCGCCCTTCGCCGCCGCCGCCGCTGATCACAACCGCAACTACACACCCACACGAAAGGACACCACACCATGAACACCAAGCACCTCATCGCAGCACTCGCGCTCACCACCGCAGCAACCGCTAACGCCGAACCCAAGAACCTGCTCTTCTACGGCAACAGCTTCACCGGCAGCGGCGGCGGCGTGCACCTGCTCGTCCGTGATATCGCCACCGGCGCGGGCGAAGAAACGCCCCACGTCTTCGGTCGCGTCGTCGGCGGACAGACGCTCCAGTTCCACCTTGACACCGGCACCTCCGTCATCACCTCGGGCATCATGCCCGGCGAGAACTGGGACGCCGTCGTCCTGCAGGAATACAGCACCCGCCCCACCACCCACCCGAGCGACGGCAACGTGCCGGGCTTCCTGATCGCCGCACAGGGCCTCTATCAGGCCGTCCAGTCGCACAGCCCCGACGCCCAGGCCGTCCTCTTCGAAACATGGGCCCGCGGCCCGGGCAACTCGGTCTACCCGGGGATCTGGTCCGAACCCGCAGAGATGCAGGCCGAGCTGCGCGACAACTACAACCTCGCCAACTCAGTCCTGAACGGCATCGGCACCTCCGAGGTCGCGCCCGTCGGCGACGCCTTCGAGAACGCGGGGTTCAACCTCGACCTCTACGCGGGCGACATCTACCACGCAAGCAACAAGGGCGCGCTCGTCATCTCGCTCGTTATCTACGGCACCATCTACGACGACACCACACTCACCGACATCGATCTCTCAGCCGTCTCGAGCCGACTGGGCCTCTCAACCGCTGACGTCAACGACGCGATCATCCACGCCGAGAGCGTCCTGATCCCCGCGCCCGCCTCGGGCACGATCATGCTCGGCCTGGGCTGCCTGGCGATGCGCCGCAGGCGAGCGTAACAACAGCCACGCAATTCGCACCACACACTCCGGTACGCTCTCCCGCTCACGCCCGCCCGCCGGGCGTGAGTTCTTTTTCATGCGCCGGGACCCACGCTGCTCGGTACGATCCCCGAACCCAACTTCGAGGAGGGACAGCCCATGTGCTATCTGAGCAAAGTTGATTACAACGAGGACCGCATCCACGCCGCCGCGATGTACTGCTCCGACGGCCGCGTGGGCGACCACTTCGACGATTTCCTCCAGAACGGGCTCACTCTCCCCCGCTACGACCGCCTCTGCCTGCCCGGCGGCCCCGCATGCCTCGCCGGCCACCCCCAGGCGCACCTCGAAGAACAGGGCGTCGTCGACGAGCTCAAGTTCCTTTACGACGTCCACGGCCTCGAACGCATCGTCCTTATCGCACACCAAGGCTGCGCGTTCTACAAGAGCCGCCTCGACCTCACCGAACCCCGCCTCGAACTCGTCCAGAAAGCAGACCTCGTCCGAGCCGCCGCGTTTGTGCACCGCGTGACGGGTCTCGACCAGATCGAGGGCTACTTCGCAAGACTCGTCGACGGGAACGTGCAGTTCGAGGAAGTGCAGGTCTGACCTTTCTCACCCGACTGCACTGGATGCCCCAGACTGAATCGTGAACAGAACCCGCGCCTGACACCGCGCGGGTTTTCTCATTCTATGAAAGAGAGAGCAACCTGCACCGATCGCAAATCACGCATCGTGCACATCCTCGAATGTCTGAATGAATGTGCGGGAGCTTTGGAAAGCGGTTCTAATAACTCATTCCATCCGCTAGAGGCTTGACGCTCTCCATCGCAAACTCGGGCCCGTACACCGCGCCAAGGTCCATCGGCAGGTACACGCCGTGGGCGTGGTCACTGTTCAGGATCACGGCGTTTGGAGCTGTAAACGCCGAGCCGAACTCCGCGTGTTCGTGGCCCAGGATGAACCAGTTCACGCCCCACCGCTCGACGAGATCCTCGAGCAGCTCCGCGTCGTAGCCGCGCCCCCACACCATCGCGTACGCCGAGCCCACGCGCGGCTCGTAGTCCTGATCCGTCAGAGGCCGACTCAAGACCGTCGGATCGAAGCGACCCATCATCCCCGGGCTCGGCAGGCTGTGCGCGCACAGCACATCCGAACGACCGCCCGAGGGCTTCGTGCAGTGACACCGAAGCGCCAGCGGCATCGAGCGGATAAACCGATCGATCGACGCCTCCACACGACCGGCGTCATCGCCGAACACGTAGATCAGCGCTTCCTGAAACGCCTCGACACACTTGACGCCGTCTTTGAGAATGCCCGACTTGAGCATCTGCGCCATCTCGTGATTGGCGATCAGTATGTGCACGTACTCGGGGAACTTCGCCTTGAGCCGGGCGACCTTGGCGAGCATGCGGTAGCTGAAATCCATCCCGTTGATCAGCCGGTCCGAATGGATCAGCTCGTGCAGCGTCAGATGCTTGCGGGGCGTGTCGCCCGGGTCGTCGCCCAGGTTCGCAAGCTCGATGAGCCGCTGAAAGTGCATCGGGTTGTCGTGCAGATCGCCCGTGGCGATCAGGTTCCCCGGCGCGCTGATCTCGTCGATCGAGCCCTTCCGGCAACTCGCATCGAGATTCGCCTCGGTGGCCTCTTCAAACAGTGCGATCACGGCGTCGGGGTTGTTGAGTTCGTCGGCCATCGGCCCGCCTTTGCCCGCGGGCTTATTCCTTGACCGCCTTCATCTGGCCGCTGGAGCTCTTGACCCCGGCCTTCAGCATCGCGTGGATCAACTCGAGCCGATCGACCACCTCGTCCATGCCGGGCCTGCTGTCCGGCGAGACCTCGAGGCACTGCATAATCAGGTCACTGAGCTTCTCAGGGATCCGCTCGTTGATCTTGCTGGCGGGCTTGGGCTTCTCGAGAAGCGTGTCGTCGACGCGCCCCATCAGGCTGCCTTCTTTGCCGAGGGCCGTGGGCACCTTCGTCCGCGTCAGCACCCAGTACATGCTCGCGCCGAGGTTGTACACGTCGGTCTTGGGCGTGATCTCGCGGCGGTGCACCTGCTCGGGCGCGATGTAATCGGGCGTCCCCTGGATGCGCTTCTTGATCGTCCCGATCGGACACGACTGCCCCAGGTCGATGATCTTCGCGTGCAGGTCGTTGTCGACGACCAGGTTGTTGGGCTTGAAGTCCGCGTGCACGAAGCCCTTCTCGTGCATGTGGTTCATCGCCTGCGCCGCCTGGCGGAACACCTGGCACGCCTGCTCAAAGGTCTTGGGCAGGTACGTGTCCATCGCCTTCCCGTCGACGAACTCCATCAGCAGATAGAGCCTCGTCGTCGTCAGCAGCTTCTTCTTCTTGATCATCCGCGGGATCTTGCGGATGGTCTCGTGCTGAAGCTTCTGGGCGATCTTGTACTCCGCCTCGGCCTGCTCAAGGAACCGCTCGGACTTCTCGTCGAGCCGCTGCACGTCCTTGAGCGCCCAGATCTGCTTGGTCTTCTCGTCCTGAGCAACGTAAATGATCGACGCCGCTCCCCGTCCGAGCTCGGACAGGATGCGGTAGCCCTCGACCAGATCGCCCTTCTTGTAGACCTCCACGCGGCCTCGACCTCTCTACTTTGGACCCAAGCTCGACCGAGCCAATGAACACATACCGACCAGATCGAACCTCTGGGTGGGTATCTTAGCCAACCACCGCTGTGGACAACCGGATCTGTATCACCCGGCAATCGACAATCCCGCAGTCTTTATTTATCGCGGGGCGGGGATCAGTTGTTCGCGGAACGCTGCAACCGGGAAGAGCTTGCCCGGGCTCGTGGTGTGGGCCACATCGCTGTGGAGGATCACGTTCTGGGCCGGGATCCCAAGCTGCCTCTGGAGAGCGTGCACCGTCTGCAGCAGACGGGCGATCTGGGCCGGGGTGAATTCTCGGCGGTCGCCGTCGCCCACGAGGCAGATACCGATCGCGTTGCGGTTGTACCAGTCGCCGTGCTCACCGGCCGTGTGGGCCCCTGGAAGCTGATCCAGCCAGCGGTAGCCCACATGGACCTCACCATCGCCGGCCCCGTTCCCGTTGCCGATCACGAAGTGGTACCCGAGCCCCGAGAGGCTCATGGCCTTGTGATCACGCTCGATCGACTCGGCCGAGCCGTAGGTCGAGCCGGAGTGATGGATGACGATCGCCTGCCAGGGCGATTGGGCCATCGAGACGCGTGTATCGAAGATTTTGTCGATCGAGGCGGGCCCGCTCGAGGCGACCAGCGCCGAGAGCCGCAATCCATCGATCTGCGAGGGCCTGCCCCCGTCGAGCAGCCACAGCGAGCCGCCCACCGCGGTCATCGCCAGAACGAGCGCGCCCCAGACCGCCTGCGCCCTGCTCATACCCTTCTTGGCGGGCTTGCGGCGAGCGCCGCTCCGATTGCGTGATCGTCCGTTCTTTGCCACTTGCGTTCCTTCGCTCGATGCTCTGGTTCAAAGCCGCCGGCGCTCCGCCCGGCACCGATGCCAACGCTGTCCTGATGGCATCGGATCGATATGTCTGTGTGCTTCCAAAAACGCGCGCTCTTCTGATCAGAGCGACTCGATCACCTACTCCTTGGGCGCCAGACGGGCACGCAGATTCGGCACCCGACGCCCGAACTCGTTGAACCGGTATGGGGGCACATCCTGCCCCCGGACGCTGTCATACCTCGCATAGGGCGAGCGGTCATCCTTCTCCCGGAACAACGGCTTGCGACAACCGCCCACCGAGCAGACAACCACTCCCACTACACAAGCGACAACCCCCGTGCGCCATGCACGAGATGCAGTACCCATGCGCTCTGCAGGAACACTCATCACAACGTCAGCATAGCAGCCACAAACCAAAGGCGCGCAGCTCAAAAAACACACCCGGCCAAGCTGACCGGGTGTGTCGTGGAGGAGATCAGAAACGATCTGGGAGTGTTTGCCGACATCTCTCACTACGACCCTGCAAGCCCCGAGTTCCTGTTCGGCCAATAAATTCCGGCCGATCGTTCAAGAACCTGACCACACCAGACTTCTGTTCGTATCCAGTTCGGCCTCGCCCCTGGCCAAACACTGCCGCACACCCTCGTACAGCACCGTGCACACCGTGCTCGACAGATTCAGCGACCGCTCGCCCGGCATCATCGGAAGCCGGAGCAGCCGATCACCCGCCCGCTCCAGAATCTCGCCAGGCAGCCCCCGCGATTCCTTCCCGAAAACCAGATGATCGCCCGGCCTCAGATCCGCGTCGTACACCAGCGAACCGCCCTTCGTGCTCAGCATCCAACGCCGGGCACCCGGCGTCGCCGACGCGTACGCGTCAAAGTCCGCGTGCGTACGCAGCGATAGCCTCGGCCAGTAGTCCAGACCCGCCCGCCTGCACGCCTTCTCATCGATATCGAAACCCAGCGGCTCGATCAGATGCAGACCGCTCCCGGTCGCCACGCACGTGCGGCCGATGTTGCCCGTGTTGTTCGGAATCTCCGGCTCGTGCAGCACAACGTGAAACATGCGCTGAGCCTACGCCTCAGCCGCCGCCGCCGCGGATGTACCGCTCCTCGGCCTCACGGCGCGCCTTCACGCCCGGATCGACGCGCAGCAGGTGATCGATCGCCTGCTGCACCTTGCTCCACTCCACCCAGAGCGCCTCGCGACGCACCCGGCCGTCCGTGCTCACCACGACGATCCGACCGAACGTGTCCGCATCCCGACTCGTGCGACGTTCGCCAACCCGCGGCAAGGGGCTGCCCTGAATCGCCATGAGCGAATGCGTAAACCGCCGATTCCCGAGCGATGACTTCATCCCGTCCAGCGTGATCGGGATATCAAGGAACTTGTCCGCGATCAGACCCCCGCGATCACGCGAGCGCCTGCCGTCCTCGGCGTGGGGAATCATGAAACCCATCACCGCGATATCGCGACCCTGCTGCTTGTGGAGATCCTCCATCTTCAGCATCAGATCTGTCACCAACTCCTTCTCAGCAGGATGCCAGAGATACGCCACGATGATCTTGCCCTCGGTGTTCGGCTTGCCGTTGAGCCACTCGCCATCGGGCACCGCGAACGGAGGTGTCAGCTCCTCGTAGCTCTGGGCCTCCTCCAGAAGCTCCTTCTCGATCTTGGGCCAATTCGTCGAGGCGTACTGCTCGGGTGTCGGTTTCGTGAACGGGATTACCGGCAGATTCTCGAGGGAAACGTTCTGATTGATCGCCCCCGAACGACGAGCCTCGGCTCGCTGGCGCTGACGCTCACGCTCACGCAATGTCAGCGCATCAGCCGCGGAAGTCTGATCCTCACCAAGCAGCGTTTCCACCGCCTCAGTCGCCGTCTCCGTCGTGATGTCCGCGTAGCGCATGTTGCCCGCGCGATCGATCACGTAGATATCCGGGTCCTGATCGACCTTCAGCGTCTCGCGGATCGCGCCGTCGGTGTCGCGCACGATCGGGAAGGCCAGCTTGCGCTTCTCGGCGAACGGGGCGACCTCGTCCCAGCCTTCCTTGTCGTGCACACCGATCACGACCAGCCCGTCATCGGCGTGCTGATCGAGCAGTCGCCTGGCGAGCATGGCAGCCGTGTGCGAGGGCCGATACCACTCGGCGAACGTGAAGACCATCACGACCTTCCCGTTCAGATCCGCAGCCGAGGGCTGCTGACCCACCCACTCGCTCCCCGAGAGCACCACGTCCACCGGCGCCGCCTGATAGATCATCGCGTCGAGCGCCGAGCGCCGCGCACCCGTGCCCTCGTTGCGGACGTTCTGCGCCTCTGCCGAACCGAGCAGACCCGCAGCGAGCACCGCCGCGACCATCGAAACCTTCTGTCGCATCACCAAACTCCAAACTGCAAGCATCGCGCCCCTCGGGCACTCCCCTGTCTCTATACAGACGCACGCCGGACCGGTTGGGTTCCCAGGCGATCTGCAATCACACCGGCCTGATCAGTCTACTCAGAGCGATCGCAGCCGCCGTCACCACATTCAGACTGTCCACACCCGGCGTCATCGGGATCCGCACCCGAACCTTTACCTGACTCTGGGCTGCCTCACTCAGCCCATTCCCTTCCGTCCCGAGCAAGAGCGCCGGCCGCTCGATCTCGCCCACCTCGTCCAGAGCCACCGCGTCCGCCTCGGTCGTCAGCGCCACCGTCGTCAAGCCCAGCCGATCCAGTTCCCCGAGCGACCCGGGCACCGAATCCACGCCCACGAAGGGCACCCGCAGTGCATGGCCCATCGAGACCCTGATCGCCTTGCGGTACAGCGGATCGCACGTGGCCCGATCCATCACCACCGGGCACGACGGCCAGCCGGCCTCATCGCACCCGCCAAGAGCCGCCGCCACGCGCATCATCCCGCCCACGTTGTCGTGATTGGCCAGCGACTCGAGCACAAGACACGCCCGAGCCCCCGCAAGCACCGAATCCAGCGACCCCGCCGGCTCACGGATCCCGGAAGCCAGCACACCCCTGTGGATCGGAAAGCCCACGATTTCATCCATCACCGACCGGTCGGCCACATACACCGGCACCCCGTCCCCCACCAGCGACGCGTACTCCCCTGCAAGCTCCATCCGATTCGACGAAAGCAGCAACGAACGCACCCGGTATCGGGACCGCGATAACAACAAGCGGACGACTTTCTCACCCTCCGCGATGAACACGCCGTCAGGAGCGCCAACCATCGCCCGAGCGAGCCGGTTTTCCCGTAAGCACCGGTACTCGATCAGCCGATCATCAACCGGGTCGTCGATCTGGATCACATTTGCTTCGTTCTTCACGTCCGGGGCATCCTACGACGGCTTTGATGACGCCTCGGCACACGAGCACCCGGAGCACAACGACCGCGATGGAATGGTGGCAGGCCGCAATCCTGGGACTCGTCGAGGGCATCACCGAGTATCTGCCCATCTCATCGACCGGGCACCTCATCATCGCTAGCTCGCTCATGGGCCTCGACCACCCCGAAAACAAGCAGGCCGTCGACGCATTCAACATCGTCATCCAGGGCGGCGCGATCCTCGCCGTCCTCGGCCTCTACCGCCAGCGCGTGGGCCAGATGATCGCAGGCGTCCTCGGCAAAGACCCCGCAGGACTCCGGCTCGCGATCCGGCTCATCGTCGCCTTCCTCCCCGCTGCCATCCTCGGCGTCCTGCTCAACGACCTCATCGAGTCCTACCTCTTCCGCGCCGGCCCCGTCCTCGCTGCCCTCTTCCTCGGCGGGGTCTACATGATCGCCATCGACCGCAGACGCATGCGACACCACCGATCCGACGAGACAACCGATGACGCGCACCCGGGCCTCGAATCCATGTCCGTCCGCTCGGCGCTCATCATCGGACTCATGCAGTGCATCGCCATGTGGCCCGGCACAAGCCGATCCATGATGACCATCACCGGGGGCGTCCTCACCGGACTCAAACCCAAAGACGCCGCCGAATTCAGCTTCCTCCTCGGCCTGCCCACCCTCGGCGGCGCGTGCGTCTGGAAGCTCATCAACGACCTCAAAGACGCAAGCGAAGCCGGAACCCCCAACATCTTCGAGACCTTCGGCGCCAGCGCCATGATCATCGGTATCGGGGTCGCCACGCTCAGCGCCATCGTCGCCGTCCGATGGCTCGTCGGCTTCCTCAACAAGCACGGGCTCGAAAGCTTCGGGTGGTACCGCATCGCCCTGGCGATCGCCCTGGGCTCGCTCATCTGGGCGGGTGTCGTCACCGTCGATCACACCGATACGACCGAGACCGCCGTCGTTCCCGACTGATCAGGCCGCGATATCAACGATCGTGCGGATCTGCTCGGGCGAAGCCGCCGCCCTGAGCATCGCGACCCCGTCCTCAAGCCTCGCCCGACGCGTGATGAGGGGCGCCAGATCCACCAAACCCGAAGCGATCGCCTCCAGCCCCTCGGCGATCCGGCCCGACCGAGCGCCAAGCACGCGCAGCTCATCGTGGATCACACGCTCCAGGTGCGCCGAGAGCGACATGTCCAGACCCTCCACCGGCACGGGAGGGCCCTGCAGCACAAGCGTCCCCCGCGGGCGGAGCATCCCAAGAGCCGTCCGCACCGCATCCGAACCCGACAGACTCGGGCCCGTCTCTGGCTCCAGGCAAACCACCACCACATCCTGATCCGCGCGCAGCCCGGGCTCTGAGATATGCCGATGCCGGATCTGCCAGCGTTCGCACAAACCGAACCGCTCCTCGCGCGCGCCCACCAGACGCACCGAAGCGTTCCGCTTGGCAAGCACCTGCGCGACCAGGATCGCCCCCGCGCCATCACCCAGCACCGTCACGTACGTCATCTTCTCAACCGGCGCCAGGTGCGCGACATGCACCGCGTCCGCGACCGCCGACGCCAGCACCGCTTTCTCGGGCTTGATTCCCGAGGGCACCTCAAACAGATTGCGCACGGGCACGACGATGCGCTCGGTGAGCGAGCCGTCGTACCCCCGCAGCCCGATCACGCGCCGATCCCGGCAGTGCACGCTCAGGCCCTTTCGGCACAGATCGCACTTGCCGCAGGCGATGTCGGGCGACGCCACCACGCGCTTGCCGATCAGGGGCGACTTCGACACACGCTCGCCCAGCTTCTCGACCACGCCCACCAGCTCGTGCCCGATCACACCCGCGTGACCAAGCCGACCCGTCGCGCACGCGACATCCAGCGAGCTCAGCCCGGCCATCTCGATCCGAACCAGCGCCTCGGTCGCGCCAAGCTCGGGAAGCTCCCGGCCGTCGGCCAGTCTCGGTCCATCCGCATCGGTTACCAGTGCGCGCACGCCGTCTCCTTGATCCGGACATGCCCCGCCAGAAGCGCACGCCCATTGGAGCATTCGACGTTCCGGCCTCCCCGGCTCCGCCCGCCCGCACACGGAACGCAACAAGGGTCCGTCTATGACGTTTATCACTCTTGGCGCGGCATCCCGACCGGCTGAGCCGCCGGCTCGTTGGGCGCCTGAGGCACCAGGGGCACGTACTCGATCCAGCGCCGATCCCGCTCGAAATGCGGGTACTCGTACGCGAGCTGACCCTCGAACGGATCGCCCGTCCCGTCGATGTACTCGATCCACGCACGCTGATCCAGACCGAAGTTCTGACCCGTCAGATACATCAACGCTTCCTCGGCGCTGATGTTCACCGCAAGCGACTGATCCCGCAGCGAGGCCGCAAGCGCCGCGAGCACCCGCGGCTCCGCGTACTGCCCGAGCGCGTGCGCACAAGCCGCGCGGACCTCCGTGCTCTCCTCGGCTTCCTCGTCCAGCTTGTCGATCAGCGGCCGGACCGCGACCGGGCTGTGAATCCGCTGCAGCGCCCGGGCCGCCTCGAACCGTACAAGCTCTGTCTCGTCGCTGAGCGCCCCGATCAACAGCGGCACATGCTCGGGCCTGCCGTGGTGCGCCAGGGCACGGGCAGCCGCGGAACGCACCGCCGCGTCCTCGTCGTCGAGGTTGTCCACAAACAATTCGATGTACACGTCTTCGCCCGCAAACGGCGCATTGGCAAGCAGGAGCGTGCCCTGGTACCGGCGATCCGCGTTCTCCTCGTCAAGCGCCCAGGCCGTCGCCTGCGCGGGCGAGGGGCGGCTCAGCAGCCCGAAAATGCTCTGGGCGTTCGGGTTGTACTGCATGCCCATGTCCTCGACGAGTCCACAACCGGGCACCGCCAGGAGCGCGAGAAGAAAGAGCGAAATGACCCTGCATCCGGGTACCGACATGGCCGGAGTATACCGGGGCGATCCGGCGGCTTTAGAATGCGGGCATGAGACGGATCGTTCCAGTCGTGCTCGCGGGCCTCGTCGCAGGCCAATTCGCGGGGTGTGCCTCCAAGCCCGCGGTCTCCGCTGACGAGCCCGCAAGGGGTCTGGAGCTCGGCGTGCTCCAGCCATCCGAGAGCATGCTCTCGGCAGAGCTCGTCTTCTCGCCCGATCCGATCATCGCCCGCTACCAGCGGTTCCAGGGCGCCTCCAACAGACCCACGTCCCGGCGATCCGAGCTCCGCGTCGAACCCACAACCGAAGGCTGGCAGGCGCACTGGTGGCACCTGCCAAGCCGATCCACAGGCTCGGCCCGCTACGAACACGGGCTCGCGCTCCGTTACGGCGGCGACGGCTCCGTCCTCGCTGCCAGCGGCTTCGGTGAGCCCGGAAAGACACAGATCGTCTTCGACCCGCCCGTCAGGCTCGCTCCCGCACTCATGCAGTCGGGCGACCGCGTCGAGAGCGAGTTCCTCGCTCGCGAGATCGACGAGAACGGCAAACAACGCGGCTCCGGTCCGGGCACCTCATGGACCGAGTACGCCGGCAAGCAGCGCATCGTCACCCCGATGGGCACATACGACGCCGACGTTGTCCTCTCGGGATGGGACTTCGACCACGGCTCGGGGCAGGTCCGCATGCAGCTGCGCACCTGGATCGCCACGATCAAACCCGGACGCACCACCATCGTCGCGCAGGAGGTCGAGGAAGAGACCACCACGCTCGGAGTCACAGGCCTCTCGCGCACAAGACTGGCGATCGAATCACTCGTGCGCTGATCGCACGAACGCGATCGACACAAGCACCAACCGCGCGCTCACGCCCCCGGCTTCTCTTAGATCACACCGTTGTCGTCTTGGCGCATCGCCACAGGCTTGCCGAGAATCTCGGTGAGCACGATCGCCTTGCGGAGCTCGGCAGGCCCGAGCTTGCCAACGACGGCCGCCGACGGCGCCCGCTTCGTCGCCCGGCTCGCGTGATGAGCGTGGATCTGCGGCCCCATCGCCTCGATCGGGATCATCGGCTTCGTCGTGAGTTTCGATGCGTCGGCGTACGACTGGGTCGCCTTGACGACCTTGGACACCTCCGCCGAGGCTTTCTGGGTCGCTGCGTCACGCTTGCGCTTGGCCTGCTCGGCACGCTTCTGGGCGGCCTGGCGTCTGGCCTCGGCCTGTTCGGCGCGCTGGCGGAGCATCTCGGCACGCTGAGCGGCCAGTTGCTCCTCGATCATCCGCTCGAGCTCTTCGGGCGTCGGGCCCTGCTGCTCGACACGCCCCGTGCGCATCTCTTCCAGCTCCCGACGCTTCCGCTCGTTCTCAACCCGCAGCTGCTGACGCTTGTCGCCGAGCCACTTGAAGACCGGCCCCAGGATCGAGGACAGGATCACGATCGCGAAGATCAGGATCTGGATGTTCTGGAGGAGCCATTGCATGGGTGTTCAGAGTGTATCGGCCCGGGCGGCCGGGCGATCGGGGATCAGAACCGCGAGCTGCCCCTCCGATTCCAGACGCAAAAACCCCACCCCGAAGGCCAATGCAAGCCGATCGTCGGTCAGCACCTCGCCGGGCGTGCCCTCGGCGAGCAGCTTGCCGGTCGGCAAGAGCAGAGCGAGCCGATCCGATATGCGGGCCGCCAGCGCCAGATCGTGGAGCACGAGCACGACAGCGACGCCCTCGTGCGCCAATTCCTTGAACAACTCCGTCACGAGCATCGCGTGTTTCGGGTCCAGAGCCGCGACGGGCTCGTCGGCCAGCAGCACGCGCGTCACGCCTGAGGGGCGCTCGCCCAGGAGTTGGCACAGCCCGCGCGCCAGTGCGGCGCGGTGACGCTGGCCCGCGCTCAATTCGGTCATGGGGCGATCCGAAAGATCCATCAGGTCGAGGCGCTTCATCGCTTCATCCGCAAACACGGCCGCCGTGCGCCGGCCGAGTGCAAAGCGCCCCATCGCCACGTATGTGCGCAAGGGGTATGCAAAGGCGAGCGCCGGGTGCTGGGGCACGAACGCCACGCGCCGGGCCCGCTCGTGGGCGGTCAGGGCGTGGACGCGTTTGCCGTCGAGGTGGATCTGCCCCCCCTCCGGGGTCAGCCCCCCCGCCATGAGCCGCATGAGCGTGGTTTTGCCCGAGCCGTTGGGCCCGAGGAGGGTGGTCACGGACCCGGGCCGATCGACACCCGGGCGAATCGACAGGGAGACATCATCCAGAACAGGCCTGTTGGGTCGGTAGGCGAATCGGATGTGCTCGCAGTCGAGGGGCACGCCCGATTGTAGTGACTGAATGAGCCGCGCCCGGCCGCTACGATGCCTTTCAGGCGTCCCGAACGGGCCCAGACGAGGAACAGAACGGCGATGAGCGATCAGAGCATGACAGTGGCGGTGACCGGAGCGACGGGTTTCGTTGGGCGTCACGTGGTGCGCGAGCTCCTGGCGCACGGGCACGCGGTCCGGGCGCTGGTCCGCACGCCCTCGAAGGCGACCCGCGCGTTCGAGGACGCTGCCAACCGCGACAAATTGACGCTGGTGCAGGCCGAGACGGTCTCCGAGGATTCGGCGTCGCGTCTCGTCGAGGGCGCCGATGCGTGTGTGAACTGCATCGGGATCATCCGCGAAGAGCAGGGCCAGCGGTTCGACTTCCTGCATGTCCGGGTGCCCGAGCTGCTGTCGAAGGCTTGCCAATCGCACGCCGTGGACCGGTATGTGCAGATCTCGGCGCTGGGCGCGGACCCGGACGGTCGCGCGGAGTACCAGCGGTCGAAGTACGCCGGGGAGAAAGCCGTGCGGCGGAGCGGGCTCGACTGGACGATTTTCCGTCCGAGCCTGGTGCTGGGCGAGGGCGGCGAGATGGGCGGTCTCTTGGCGCAGTGGGCGCGGGGCAAGAGCCAGCCCTGGTTCTTTATGCCGTATTTCACGCGGCGCGCCGACGGGCAGTGGTCGCTGATCCCGGGTGAGACGACGGACCCGATCATCGCGCCGATCGGTGTGCATGATTTGGCCAAGGCCGTGCGGCTTGCTCTGGGGAACGACGAGACGGTTGGCGAGGTATACAACGCGGTCGGGAGCGAGGCGGTGAGCTGGCCCGAGATGCTCCGGACGGCGCGGGACGCGACGCCTGGGGCGAAGAAGACGATTCAGCCGGGCGGGATCCCTGCACCGGCGGCGGCGCTCGCGGCGATGAAGATGAAGTTCTTCGGGATGGGGAACCTTCTCCCCTTTGATGCCGGGATGGCTGCGATGGGTGCCGAGGACTCGACGGCTTCGCTCGAGAAGTTCGAGGCACACTTCGGGTTTGTGCCCGGTTCCTACGAGGGGGCGCTGCGTGAAGCAGTCGCCGGCGCCTGATTTATGACTGGACGCTACAAGAAACGTTTGCTGACGCACATCTCGCACGAGCGGTACACGCCGACGAACGTCGCGCAGATCATCGATGATCTCGGGATCGAGGACCCGCCCGCGTTCCGCGAAGAGCTGGCGGAGCTTGCTGAGCTGGGGATGGTGTCGCTGGACAAGCAGGGCCACGTGACGCTGCCCTCGTATGGGGATGGTCAGCAGATCATCGAGGGCGAATTCCGCGGGACGACGCGGGGGTTTGGCTTTCTGCGCGCGGACATCAAGACGCGCGAGGGGGATCTGTTCATCCCGCCGGATGCGACGGGCGGCGCGCTGACGGGCGACCGCGTGAAGGTCGGGGTTGTGCGGAACAAGAGGCGTGGCGGCCGGGGCGGGGGCGAGAAAGCGTTCTTCGGGGACGTGATCGAGGTCCTGGACCGCAAGACGAGCAGCTACACGGGCACGATCGAGAAACGCGGGACGACGTGGGTGGTGATCCCGGACGCGCGCGAGCTTGAGGGTCGGCCGGTCGTGGTGCGCGACGCGGAGAGCAAGTACGCGGGCGAGGGCGACAAGGTCGTCTTCGAGATGACGGACTACCCCGAGGGCAACGACCTGGGCGAGGGCGTCATCGTGCGGGTGCTCGGCGAGGCGGGCAAGCCGGACGTCGAGACGCAGGCGGTGATCGCGGCGTACGGGCTGCCGAGCAACGAGTTCCCCGAGGCGTGCGTGCAGCAGGCGCGCGAGGCGACGCGCGCGTTCGACGAGGCGATCGAGCGGTTCCGCAAGGGCGAGAAGCTCGAGGGGCGCGAGGATCTGACGGGCGAGTTCGTCTGCACGATCGACCCGCCCGACGCGAAGGACTACGACGACGCGATCAGCATCAAGCGGCTCGGCAAGGACGAGGGCGGCGGCTGGGAGCTGTCGGTGCATATCGCCGACGTCGGGTATTTCATCGAGACGAACTCGGCGCTGGATATCGAGGGCAAGGACCGGGGCAACTCGGTGTATCTGCCGAGGCTCGTGATCCCGATGCTGCCCGAGGTTTTGAGCAACGGCATCTGCTCCTTGCAGGAGGGCGTGGAGCGTTTCGCCAAGACGGCGATCATCCGGTACAACGACCGGGGCGAGGTGATCGGTCAGGGGGCGGCCTCGACGATCATCAAGTCGCGCAAGCGGATGACGTATCTCGAGGCGCAGGCGCTGATCGACGGGGATCAGGAAGAGGCCAAGAAGCACGCCAAGACGGAGGCGAACTACACGCCCGAGCTGATTGCGACGCTGGCGGAGATGAACAGGCTCGCCAAGGCGATCGAGAAGCGTCGTCACAGCGAGGGGATGATCACGCTTGAGTTGCCGGACTCGGAGCTGATCTTTGACGAGCACGGGCACGTGGTTGACGCCCAGCCCGAGGATGACGCGTACACGCACCGCCTGATCGAGATGTTCATGGTGGAGGCGAACGAGGTGCTCGGGCGGTTGTTCGAGCGGCTCGAGGTGCCGCTGCTTCGAAGGATTCACCCCGAGCCTGTGCCGGGCGAGAAAGAGGACATGCAGCACAGCGCGATGGTCGCGGGGTTCAAGATCCCCGCGAGCCCGACGCGCGAGGAGCTGCAGGGGCTGCTCGATGCGACGCGCGGGACGCCGGCGGCCAGGGCGGTGCACATGGCGGTCTTGCGGACGCTGACCAAGGCGGAGTATTCGCCCGAGTTGATCGGGCACTTCGCGCTGGCGAGCGAGGCGTACGCGCACTTTACGAGCCCGATTCGGCGCTACCCGGACCTGACGGTGCACCGGGCGCTGGCGGTATTCCTGCGGCTGACGGACAACGGCAAGAAGGTGCCCAAGTCGGACAACGAGTTCGTGGCGCTCGGCAAGAAGATGCTCAAGGACGACGACTGCCCGGAAGAGAAAGAGCTGACGGAGATCGGGCGTCACTGCACGGAGCGTGAGAAAAACGCCGAGAGCGCCGAGCGTGATCTGCGGAAGTTCCTGATCCTGCAGCTCCTGTCGAACAAGATGGGCGAGGTGTTCCCGGGCGTGGTGACGGGCGTGAACGCTCGCGGCTTGTTTGTGCAGATCGACCAGTTTGTGGTGGACGGGTTCGTGAAGACGACGGACCTGATCGCGGGCGCTTCGAGCGGCAAGCCGCCACGATGGGGGCTCGATAAGAAGACGGGCGCCTTGGTCGATGCGAATAGCGGGCGGAGCTACAACGTCGGGCACATGGTGAATGTGTCGATCGCGCACGTGGATCTCTTAAAGCGGCAGCTCGAGCTTGCGATTGCCGAGGGGAGCGATCGGAGCGCCGGCAAGAACAAGACCCCGAAACTGACGCTGGGCGACGGCGGCGGGCTGGGTGCCTCGCAGGGCGCGGGCTTCAAGCAGCGCACGGGCGGGGAGCGCCGGGCGGCCAAGAGCAAGCGGCGGGATAAGGGGAAGAAGGACTACCGGGCGGATCGGAAGGGCAAGGGGAAGAGGCAATAGGTTGCTTCCTCAAGCCTCCGCGTGCTTACGCCCGCGGCTCCTTTTGCACGCGTTCCCACGGCACGTTCTGCGGGATCAATTCTTCGCGCTGATTGAGAAAGCCGACAAGAAACTCGAACGCATCCACCAGCCCGGGGCCGGGGGTGGCGAGGGCGTCGCCTTCGATGAGGGCGACCTGGCCCTTGGTGGCGGCTGGGAGGGATCGGAACCAGCTCTGGGCTGTGACTTTGCGCACGGCGGCGCGGGCGTCGTCGAGTGATTGGCCCGCGAGGGCGAAGACGACGAATTCGGGGCGGTGCATCTCGGCCTGAGTTGGCGTGATGGTGACGGCTTCGCCGGCGGTGCGGTAGGCCATCTGGGGGCCGGCGGCGGCTCCTGCATCGGGTACGGCAATGGTCGGGTTCCAGGGGAACTGCCCGCCGGCGCGTTCGACGAGCTGGGGGACCCAGAGACCCGGGACGCGGAGGGGATCGAGCGCATCGAGGATGAGAACGGGCGGGCCTTCGACGTAGGGGTTGATGAAGTCCTGGGCGGCGTGGAGTCGGCCTCGGAGGTGGACGACGAGGTCGGTCGCGCGGGCTGGCTGGCCCACCTGGTCGCCGATCGTCAGGACGGCGTCGAGCATGTCCTCGATCGTGCGCGGGTGGATGGCGATCTCGGCGGTGGCCTCGGCGGGGCTTGTGGTCATGAGGTGGGATTGGCCGAGGGTGCAGAGGATTTCGGACGCGGCTTTGGAGTGGCAGAAGAGGCGCATGGGCGGTTCCGGGGTCGTTTGGGTGTTTGTGTGGGCAAGAAGTTGGTTTGCGTTCCGTTCTCCCCGGCACCGGAGGGCTGCAACCCGGTAGAGCGGCCTGGGGGATGGGTTCTGGACGAAGTCCGGGCCCCTTAGTGGGCATGGATGGCCGGCGTGGGCTATAACGGTAGTCCACGCCCGGAGGGCTTGAGGTGCGCAGAGACTGGATGGACATCGTGCTGGTATGTGGCTTGGCTGTGAGCCTGGCTTCGCCGGCGTTTTCTCAGGACGAGACACTCGAGCGGGCCGCCCAGGCTGCCGGTCAGCCGGAGGGGGGCGAGAGCGCCGACTCTGACGCGGATCAGGACACTGGTCAGTCGTCGCTGGACGAGCCGTTCGTGCTCGGGCCGTTCTCTCAGCCGATCGATATCACCGAGTTCGTGGCGTATGTCGCCGAGACGCTCGGGATCAATATCTCGCGAGACGCGGCTCTGACGGGTCAGATCGCGTTCAACTCGGGGGTGGAGATCACGAAGCGGGATCTTCTGCCCTTGCTGGATGCGCGGCTGGAGGATCTCGGGTACACGATCGTGCTGGACTCGATGGGGTTCTACTCGATCAAGAAGTCGGCTGATATTCGGATCAACCCAGGTGAGGATCCGGGGGCGACGACGCGGTTCATCCCGACGCCGGGCGTCAGGCCCAGTGCGTTGCAGCGGATGATCTCGACGCAGCTTGGGATCGCGGTGCAGCAGAACAACCAGGCGGCCAGCGGTGTTCGTATCAGCTACGAGGACGAGCTGGGGATGATCGTGATGACCGACACGCCGCGCAAGATCGCGGCGGTCGAGGCGCTGGTCGAGGCGTTTCTGGATCAGCGTTCGTCGCTGGTGACGGAGACGATCGCGCTGGACCACATCAGCGCCCCGCAGGCCAAGGCGCGAGCGGCTCAGCTGCTGAATGCTGAGAGCACGTCGCGGAATGTGCTCAACCAGGTGAACCAGGGCATCGACCCGAACGCGCTCGGGCAGGGCCAGGGCGGGAGCGGGAGCCTGGCGAGCCGGCTGACGGTGGATCCGTCGGGCAACAACCTGATTTTCCGCGGTCTGCCGGGCGAGTTCGAGGAGATCCGCTCGATCATCGAGGCGGTTGACAAGCCGAGCCAGCTGATGCCCAAGCGGTACTTCACGGGCTCGAGCACACGGGCGATCGCGGAGAACGCGAGCAAGTGGGGCTTCGGCGAGGTGGACTTCACCTCGACGACGGAAGACACCAGCGTCACGAACTTCGGGTTCCGCAACTTCCAGCAGCAACAGCAGCAGGCCAACGCGTTCGGGGCCAGCCAGGACCAGGAAGAGGTCGTGGGCGGTTCGCGGATGCTCGCTGATGTCGGGCGGGGTGTGATTATCTACTTCGCGACAGAGCAGCTGCACGAGCAGTTTGCGGATCTGGTCGAGCAGCTCGGCGCGGACGACGAGGAGATCGTCGTTCAGACGTACAAGCTCGAGTACGCCGACGCGGAGGAGGTCGCGGATCTGCTTCAGGCGCTGATCGAGCGGACGCGGCCTCAGACGGAGGCGAGCGCGTTTTTGCCGCGTGACGGCGGGAACAACAACCAGCAGCGTTTCGTCGTGACGCCCAACGGACTCCAGGCGGCCGACAGCGGGGACTCGGGCTCGCCCCAGGGGTTCAACCCGAACCCCGAGACGAGCTTTGTGATCGCCGACGTGGGCAATAACCAGGTCGTGATCACCGCGCCGCGTCAGACACAGGACGAGTTTGCGCAGCTGATCGAGCGGATCGATCTGCGCCGAGCGCAGGTGTACATCGAGGCGACGATCGTCGCCGTGAGCGACACGGACGCGTTCCGGCTGGCGATCGAATCGCAGTTCCTGGATTTCAACAGTGACGGGGACGGCGGCGGGGTGCGGACCAACTTCGGGCTCACCACGCTGGACGCGTTTACGAACTCGACGGCGGTCGCGACGGGCTTGCCCGGTGTGACGGCGGCACTGATCAAGGACGAGTACATCCCGTTCATCATCCACGCGACGCAGACGGACAGCAATTCACGCGTGATCGCCACGCCTCAGCTGCTTGTGGACGACAACTCCGAGGCGACGGTGCTGACCTCGCAGGAGGTGCCCTACCAGACGACGGTCGCCAGCGACATCAGTGAGCGGACGACGTTTGAGTTTGTGACGGCGGAGACGAGTCTGACCGTGACGCCGCAGATCTCGGCGGGCGGGACGATCCGGATGGACTACGAGATTCTGCTCGAGGCGTTCAACGGGACGGCCCTAGAGGGTGCGCCGCCTCCGAAGCAGGCGAACAACATCGCGGGCGAGTCGGTCACGGTGCCTTCGGATTCGACGGTTGTGATCGGTGGGCTTGTCGTTGAGAACGACGGCGAGACGGTGGTGCGCGTGCCGCTCTTGGGTGACATCCCGCTTGTGGGTCATCTGTTCCGTGATACGCGGAAGGACGGCAGCAAGACGACGCTGTACGTGTTCCTCAAGCCGCGGGTGATGCGAGAGCCGACGCTGAACGATTACCGACTGCTGACGGAGGGGCCTCAGGCTGCTTCGGGTCTGGATTCGGATGTTCCTTACTTGCCGCCGATCGTGATGAAGTCGACGTGGCAGAGTGAGGAGCCGGTGGAAACCCCGTCGCTGGACAACGGCACGCCTCGGATCGGTCTGCCGAGCGAGTCGAATCCGAATCTCGATCAGCAGGACCTGAAGCGGGAAGAGGATTGATGGCACGCAAACCCGGTGACAACGGGGGCTCCACGAAGGAGCTGGCGGCGTCGGATGCGCAGCGGCTTGAGAAGGCGGCGGCGGCGTTCGGGAAGCTGCGTTTGAGCGCCGAGCATCTTCGGACGTTCGCCGAGGCGCCGGGCTCGG
>MDTD01165206.1_pt1 | contig 30076 bp, 25 predicted proteins | sample 811221 | NCBI WGS metagenome assembly MDTD01 (sample SAMN05326646, study PRJNA326480) | marine metagenome | isolation source: seawater | place: Pacific Ocean: South West | collected 2011 | reverse complement strand
GCGCAATTCGCTGCATATTCGGATTTCATAGCGAGAAAAGATTCGCTCTTTGCCTTCGACCATGGCTTCTCTGTGACGAGGGTCGCGGGTCCAGTTCGCCAGCGATTCCTCATCGTCCCAGAAAGAGACGGTGCTGGTCCGTCCGTCGCCGGAGACGTGTGAATAACTCTCTTTCCCTCTGAAACCCGGGACATCGCCGACGATAGGTAAAAGGGTTTGCAGCCATTTCTGTTGTTCGGCTTCCATCCCGGGGGTGGGTCTGGAATTCGATGAGGCAAATAATCATCCAATTTCCGGTGCGTTGAAACGTGCCATTGTCGAGGATAGGCTGTCAGAGTATTAAAAGCCTTAAAACTTTTCCAGACTGCAGTGATCGAAGATACCCAATCCAACAATCTGTCATTTCAAGGTGCGCTGTCCCCTCTTGCCGGGGTCGAGCGCGCGGCGTACGAGCTGCGCAGCGGCCGTGCGGTGTTCGTCGTAGATGGCACCGATGCCGCGGCGCTGGTGCTGGCGACCGAGATGGCAACGTCCGAACGCATCGCCGCGCTGAAGGAGACGGGCGGCGGCGCCATGCCCCATGTCGTCCTGACCCATTATCGCGCCGAGACACTAAAAATCCGGCTCTATACGCCGGACGTTGTCCGGATCCCCTATCCGGATTGGTTAACGGTCGAACAGATACAGCAGCTTGCCGACCCTCAGTACGACCTGGCCGATCCGATGCGCGGTCCGTTTAATGCCGAACGAGGTGACGTTCCCGACGCGGTGGCGTCTTCGGTGAAACTCGCAAAGCTGGCGCGAATTCTGCCCTCCGTGCTGGCGGTGCCCGTGCCGGCGATCCGGGTGGGTGCTCATCCCGACATCATTGCCGTGAGTTCGAACGGTATCGACGGGTACGACTTGCGGGCAGCCGGCGGTCTCCGCCGGGTGACGGCCGCCAACGTCCCTCTCGCAGGTGCCGAGAATGCCAAAATTGTTGCGTTTCGGCCGGAAGACGGCGGTATCGAACACCTTGCGATTGTGATCGGGGAGCCGGATATCTCCGCCTCGGTTCTGATACGCCTGCACTCCGAGTGCTTTACCGGCGATCTGCTGGGGTCGCTGAAGTGCGATTGCGGCGAACAACTGAAGGGAGCGATCGAGCAAATCGGCAATGAAGGCGCCGGCGTGCTGCTTTATCTCGCCCAGGAAGGACGCGGTATCGGCCTGATCAACAAGCTACGCGCCTATGCGCTGCAGGATCAGGGCTTCGATACCGTTGAAGCGAACCAGCGCCTAGGGTTCGCGGATGACGAGCGTGAGTTTCTGGCCGCCGCTGAGATGCTTCGGCAACTGGGTATTTCGGATGTCCGGCTTTTGACCAACAATCCGCGCAAAGTCGCTCAACTCGAAGAATACGGTGTCACGGTTAGTGAACGGGTGGAACACGCTTACCCGTCCAATGAATATAATGAGCGCTACCTTGCCGTGAAGGCAGAGAAAAGCGGCCATTTATTTTAGGTAATCACTCGGACAGATTAATATTTCGGTGCTGTTGTTCAAGCGTTGCGCCGACAGCCTGATAGGTCTTGCCGGCCGCAGCGAGATCGGCTGCGGCGTCAAAACGCCTTCTTTCTGCCAGGTACCGTAGCGCGCGATTGTGCGAACGTAATCGATTGTGATGATTGACAACCCGGCTATTCAAGAGTTGCTCAGTCCAGCGTCATCCCTTTTTACAGGAAACCCAGTATAAGTCTGGATATGTTCCACATTCGGCTTTCTTCTCATTTCTCCGTTGCGGCAAGCTTGGCATGAGCGGGCTTCGAACAGCCCTGCGCCAGCAATTGCCTATCTACGGTGCAGGCGTCTTTTCCAACAGCAATGTGACGATTTCGTCGATTATCGTGCCTCTATGGGCGGTGTATTTAGAGATGTCGCCCGGGATTATCGGGGTGCTTCTTGGTATTAGGCACCTGCCCGGATTATTGTTCGCAATACATGGCGGCGTGCTGCTGGATAGGCTGGGCGCCCGCCCTGTGATGATCGCCTTTGCTGGGATCGCCGTCGTGGTTCCCCTGTTATTTCCTGTCATGCCTTGGGCCTGGGCGATGATGGTTTTGCAGATGATCTGGGGCTTTTCAACGACGATGACGTGGATGGGCGCCCAGACGAGCGTTTCGCAACTGATGCGCGGCAGTACGCGGCATGCGGGGCGTCTCTCGGTATCGGTACGTATCGGTATGCTGTTCGGGCCGCCGCTTGCCGGCTGGGGCTGGGATACTTGGGGACCGTGGGGAGGGTTTATCGCGATCTCGATATGGGCGCTGGGACTGCTGGTTTCCTGCTGGACCATGCCCAACATCGAATCCGACGACCGTCCGCCGGCCCGACGCTTCCGCGTAGACGATCTGATCCCGCGGCGGGCCGACTATGTTTCTGTTTTGCGTATGATGACCGTACCTGCCATCGCAATCTGCGTGTATTTGAGCGCGGTGCGCATCGCTAGCTACGGCGTCCAGGAATCGTTTTACATTGTCTACCTGAAGGAAATCGGGATGAGCGGTGAGAACATCGGTCTCCTCGCCGGAACCGGTCATTCGCTGCTGGGTGCCGTCGGGGCGCTGATGTTGACGCTGGCGCCCAGGATCAAATCCGTCCGCCGCCAGCTTTACCTGTTTCTCGTTACGTTGATCGTTGCCGTAATCCTGATTTCAATCACGCCGCTGTTGCGTGACTTCTGGCCCCTTTTCGCCGCCATTGCCCTCAGGGGCCTGATGCTGGGCTTCAACCAGCCGCTGATGATTTCCGTCATGGCAGCTGCGTCACCGCCAGAAGCCCAGGGACAGACCGTGGGGCTCCGGACGACGGCCAACCGGGCGGCATCCACGATTATTCCCGTCGCGATGGGATTTATGATCGAAGCGATAGGGCTTCAAGCCAGTTTCTACCTGATGGGCGTACTTATGATGGCGGCCTGCCTTTGGATCTGGTTCCTGATGTTGCGAGCTTTCAGAGCCGGTGATATCGGTGACTGACCCCTTATCGACACGAGCCATTCCGCCGGATACGGTTCACTCTAAGAAACGTGGCCGCAAAAGGAAAAATCGTGGCCGGCGAGAACTACTATCCGGGAGAACCGCTTCCCGAAGATGAAATCCGCATCACGCTTCTCGGCACGGGAACTCCGTTTCCCCGACGCGGGCAGGCTTGCGCGTCGATGTTAGTGGAAGCCGGCGACGACAAGTTCCTGCTCGATTGCGGCTCCGGCGCCCCTCAGAATTTCACGTCGCTGGAAATCCCCTTCACCGCGGTCGAAAAAGTATTCCTGACCCATCACCACGTCGATCATATCGGCGGGCTCGATCATTTCTGGATTGGTGGCTGGACCTATGGCCGGCGCACGCCACTGCAAATTTGGGGGCCGCCTGGCACCCATCATGAGGGCCCACTGTCGCTGACGACACCCGACCTGAGTAAAAAGAACATGTTACCCAGTGGGCAGCTCGTCGATTTCGATACGGAGTCGATCACCCCCGTTTCCATGCCACTCCAGCCGGGTCAGGCGTCGATCCACCATGCGTGCACAATTCACGGATCCCTGCCGAACATATCTTGCCATCGCCGGATGGGGATGACGTTTTGTTTCCACGCCCCGAACCTGAAACAACGCGGGAACAAACGAACGAGCGTAATGCTGGTCAGGGGCGAAGATCGATACGGGTACTACGACGAAGAGATACCGCCCGCGGCGGACGATGATCCGGATGCGGGGTTGCGCCATGAACAGGCGGTTGCACTCTATCGCGCCAAGGAAGCTGAGCTTGGCAAGAAAACGGTTACCCGCTTGGACTGAATCTTCTTGGCACGATGACGTTTTTACCTGACATCGTTCAGCCCGACGAAACTTCCGGCGTTGCGCTCTGCGAGGGCCCGCATCAGGTGGGCGAAGCGTTCCCGGTTGGCCCGGTGCTTGGTGGACTTGAACAGGACGGGAAAACCGAAGGCATGAATACGGACCCGGGGTTTGCCCTGATCGTCAAGCGCGTTGATCCGAGCGACTTCTTCGACGACGTTGGAAATATTGCGCCCGGTAAAATCATCGCCGAATACGTATAGGCTGATCCGTCGATCCTTGCGGTAAAAACCACGGACGGCTGCCACGATGCCTTCCACAGGGCTGCTGTTGCTGAAACTGTTCCAGCCTTTCAGGCGGTCGATCACTGCACGACGGCGCGACGGAGTATCCGGAATCCAACGGCCGCTATAGGTTTCAAACATATATCGGCCCATGTCGTTCATAACCTGGATACCCTTAACCTTTGGATAAACCTGCAGAACCTCCTGCACCTTCCTAATAACGAGACCCCATGCATACTGGCGCATACTACCTGATGTATCGAGTATGAAGAGTATGTATTCGCTGTCTACTGGAATACCGCCGATCACGGCGTTTTCTCTCGACGGCGCATAACCTGGTTGATCCAGTAGTCGCTTCATCTCGTCGCTCAGCCGCTGGCGAACGGTAGCAAGTTCGTCCGCCCTTTCCTCTTGCAGGCCGAGTTGTGCCGTCGCGGCGGCGAGCCGGGCACCTGCACTCGCCGACAGATTTTCCGCCCTGTTAAGCTGGCTGCGCAACGCCGCCAGAACGCGTTCCTGTTCCGCAAGCTGGCCTGCCAGTTTGTCGGATTCCTGTGCGTGTTGTTCACGCGCGTCGTTTCTCTTGATGATGCCCCCCCGCAAATCTTCGGTAATATTCCGGACCGTCGTTGGTTCGAGTGCAAGCGCGAGAACCAGCAGCAGGATGACCGCGCCGAAGCCGCAGGAAACGACATCGAGAAATGACATCGAGAAAATTTCAGTATCGCGTCTGCGGGTGCGTTTCATGGCCAGTCCCGCGCGGGCGTCATGAAGGAACCCTTTGTGTTGATCGCCAATTCCCAGAATGAGACCGCGGCGAGCGGGTCTCCCTCCATCGGAAGCAGCATAGTGTTAACGGGAATGGACCGCGGCAGAACCCGAACGGCGGACCGGAAAAGCTCAACGCGGTCCTCGCTCGAAACCGGCTGGATGCCTGTGGCTGCGAAATCCTGGGTGGGCAGACCGTCTGTGATCAGGATGATGCTGTCGGGCAATGGCTTCAGCAGTTTCGGGACCCGAAACGCGCGATGCAGGCTGGTGCCGCCTTCCGGCACGAGGCTGCGCAGGCTTTTTAGGGCGCCCTGCAGATCCGACTGGCTGTCGGAACTCAGCCAGCGGCCGTTTGTGCCATCGAGAATGGGTTCGGCACGTGTGCTGAATGCGTAGACCTGAAACTGTGTCCCCGGTCGCAGATTGGCAATTAGCCAGTTAACCGAACGCATGGTGCGCTGCCACTTGGGGGCGCGCACTCTTTGACCAGGTTTCATTAGCTTGCGGCGGATGATGTTCACGATGGTTTCGTCCAGCATGCTGGCGGAACGGTCGACAAGGATCAGCGTCCGCTTCCCGCCAAGTTTAAGGCCGGTCAGGTACTGCCGTTGTCCGTCGCCCGTAAAACCAACTTTACTGGTGCCGGTTTCGAGCGTTTTCGTATTCTTCGACTTTAGAAGCTTGGTGCTGTTCCTTAGGGCTACCTGTTCCGTCTGCAGCCTTTCTTGTTCTCTCTCAACGACCGCCAGTTTTCGCAGAATCTCGGCGCGGGCAGTTTCCGCTTTCTGACGGTCACTTCCCTCGCCCTCGATCGCCGATTTCAGGCTGCTGGATTCGAGGCGTGCGGTGTCCATTTTTTTCCGAACCTCGGTCAGTCGCTCGAGTGCAAGCTGTTCAGAAATCGTCGCTCGGCTGAGTTCGCCGCGCAGGTCTTCGGATTTCGCTTCCCGTTTTTTCAGAACCTCGCCGTTGAGAATCATCACCAGTAGAACCACGGCGCCAAAACCGCAGAACATGATGTCCAGGAAGGCGAGGCCGAACGGCGTGAGGCTCCGCTTTTTCATGCCGGCGGGGCGTTGCTACGAGCGCAGGCGGCGGACGAACCAGTCGTCGCAATACCGGCGGACATCGAGAACCAGTCGCTCCTGCGAAGATTGCAGCGCATGGATCAGAAACATGAGTACGATCGAAATCAACAATGCAATAAAGGTCGAGTTAAAAGCGACGCCGAGACTTTGGGTAACGCCGGTGATATCTCCTTCGACCGCGCGGTGTGCCTGCCCCAGGGCGTTGCCGATACCGCGCACCGTGCCAATAAACCCGACCGACGGGATCGCCCAGGCGATATACCGGATGATCGAAAGTTCCGACTCCGTGCGCTCCGCCTCGGCATCGCAGACGGAATGCACAACGCTGGATGCGTCTTGCACGCTGCGCGTCGCCGAGAACCGGTCGATTGCCGCCAGCATCACGCGGGAAAGCAGGTAATCCTGTGCTTCGGGTGCTAGGCGTTTGCGGATTAGCGATGATGCCTGCTCTGCGGTTTCGACCGAGACGTACTCGCCCTCCGGCAGTCCAACAAGATCAAGCTGTAGCTGGATCTGTTGTTTGCGGGTGCGGGCTGCCTTGTATCCGAGGATTGACAGCGCCCACAACATGAGAATGAAGCAGACCTCCTGTTCGAAATCGCGGACAACGACGTAGAAAGAGCGCTGAGGTTCGTAATTTGCGTCCTGCTCTATGCGCGTCTGCTCCGCGGCCTGGAAGGCGTCGGCACTTGGGCGGATCAGAGCAACATACACGGCATGCACGATGATAAACGCAATCAGTAGGGCGAAAATCTGAAAGATTAGTTCGGACGGAAAGAGCTTTTTCATGAATTTTGCTCAGATGTCAGAGGGAAAGGAGACCGGTTTGCCCGGTGCGATAGTTTCTTTGGGCCGGAAGACTGTCTGACCGGCACCTTTAGCGGAACCCGCAGTTGTTTGTGCGGTCGATGAAGACTTGGTGTCGGATGTCGAAGGCGGTGCCTTTTCTGCACCGTTTTGTGCCATTGCGTTTGCCGCCATTCCCACTGCCGCGGTCAGCGTGGCAGCTATGGCCCACGTCCGAATATTATTTCGATGCTTGAACATAGCGGGCAATCCTGAAGCCGATATCGTTTCGTTTGCTATCCGAGAAATCTCTGAACGAGAGACGTAGCTCGGTGATAGAACCATGACGCCAGCTTGATCCGCGGACAACGTGAAATCTGCCAGTTGCGGGACCGGTGGGATCCCGCGCCAGTTTCTGACCGCTGGTGGATGCGTCGTAAAAATCGTTAACCCATTCGGCAGCATTGCCGCCGAGGTCCCTGATGCCATGGGCATTCGCCGGAAAACTTCCTACGGGGGCAGTCCGGCGGAATCCGTCCGAATACCCGCGGATAGGTATGGGAACCAATCCTGCCGCGACGTCGTCGGCGAAATTACCGCTGCCGGTGGGTGGTGGCATCGACGGTCCCCACGGGTATTTCAATGGACGGGACGCCGGACGTGTACCGGCTTCATAACGGGCTGCAAATGCCCACTCGGCTTCGGTGGGCAAACGATATCCGGCGGTCAGGGGGGCGATCGGAACCATGCGTTTACCCTCTTCGCGGTATGCCGGCGGCAGGTTTTCCTGTTGACTGAGCCAATTCAGGTAACGGGCAGCATCATCCCAGGTGACGGACACGACTGGCTGCAGGTCTCCGTTCAAGCCTGTTCCGGAGTTATGTTTCTCACGAAAACGGCGGTACTGGGCGTTGGTGACTTCGGTTTCCCCGATCATAAAGCTTTTGGTCAGTTCCACGGGATAGAAGGCTTCATTCGACCGCCGTCCGGCCTCCCGTCGGGATGCACCCATATTGAACCGGAGCGCTCCGTCAATCGGTACGATCCGTATTTTATCCCCCAACCTCGTCTCTACGCTTCTCCGCGAATTTTCACGGAGCACGTCGGCTGCCCGTTTGAGGGTGACGTTCAATCGTGTTGACGTGCCCTTTCGCGGCCTAATGCTTCCCTTATAGGTGATGTAACCCGGTTTTGAGACTTCGATAACGTGGCGCCGCGTTGGCAAACGGAGGCGTTGAGAGGCGGGCCCCCTCGCCTGTCCTTCTACTTTTAGTGAGGCGCCGGATGGCCTGGTTTTCAGGAAAACCACTCCGAATTCTGGCGATAGTTCAGCCGAAACGGTCGTAGTTTCAATAGGTTTGATGGTTGCAATGATTTCCTTTCGCGCATAACCCGGTTTCGTCAGGCTGATCCTATAAGTTTTTTTAGACACCAGATCGATCTTCACCGGCGTACGGCCTCGGAAAGACCCGTCGATCATCACCGTTGCATCCGTTGGGCGCGTGGTCAGCGCTAGTTTGCCGTCGATCCGCTCAAGCCGGATCGTCCCGAAATCAACCGTTTGGCTCGGCCGGATATCGAACTCGCGGATGACCGGTTTCCAACCTTCTTTCGAAAGTTCGAGCCGGTATTTTCCCCGCACCGGTTTGGCAATCTGTGGGGTCGCACCGATCAAGCTGTCGTTAAGGCGCAGATCGGCCCCCGCGGGATCGGTGTTCACGCGCACCGTTCCCCAAGCAGGTTGTAGTCGCACTACAAGTTTTTGCCTCTCGCCCTTCCCGACGATATCGATACGTCTTTCGGTTTCGAGATATCTTTCCGAGATGATAGAGATGGTGTGTCGGCCCGGATAGAGCTCCAGATCCTTCATAGGCGTTCGTCCGGCCGGATTACCGTCGACCTGCAATTCCGCAGATAGGTCTGGCTTTGTGACAACGGACAGCAAACCGGGGAGTTTGCGCATCCGAAGACTGAAATTGTGCGTCTCGCCGAACCGCACGACCACGTCTTCTTTAAGCACGCGGTAGCCGGGTTGGCTTGCCTTAACGGTATAGCTGCCCGGCAGCGCCAGGTATCGGTCTCCCACAGGGATCGGCGGAAGGAGCCCGGTCAACGACACGGATGACGGAGACGGTTCTATTGTTACCGTGACAGGTGATGCAGCGAGCACAAAAGCAACCCCAAGCGCGAGAATGCCGAAAACGCCTGCCAGATAGCGTCTTGGCCGGGAGAGGGCAATTTTCCGGCGAGGCGGTAGCGCAGCAGGCGCCTTTGATCCCCCGACCGTGCGGTTACCTTGTATCGAAGTCACCGAATCTTCTCTCGCGGGAGGTTCGCCGTGGTCACTGTCGGCGACGGCAAGGGACAAGGCCCTGCCTTCCTCGTTTACGGCGATCGTGATTTCGCCCAGCTCAATCCGGTCTCCAACGGCCAGCCAAACCGATCCTTCAATTGGATCGCCGTTGTGCCTTGCGGGAAAACCGCCGGGCTCAGGCTGGAGATAAAAACGGTTGTTATGGTTTCGAAGCCACAGGCTGACGTTCGGCTCAGCAGCCGTCCCGGCCAATAAGCCACCTTCCGGCGACAGACCGATCGCATACGGCAGATCTGCGGGCGTGAGGTCAAAGTTGTTTTTGCCGTCTGAGATGTGGATCAAAATGCCTAGATCCTCTCTGTGCATTGCACGACGAGCGTTGTTGGCTCACCGGTCCCGGAGACACGAAATGCTATCCGCACGTCCCTGAACCCGGGCCGCGACCCGACGGCCGTATACTTGCCTGGCCGCAGTTCTAGCCGCTTCTCTGTGAAGCTCCCAAAATGCGAAACGCGATAGATCGTCACGGCTGTTTCCCCGTCGGATTTCAGGATAACCGTCCGTGGCCGCGACGCAGCGGCAACGAGGTCGCCCAGGCGAGCGGACTCGCGAGCCAGGCGGGGACCTTTGTTTTCGCTTGCCGTCGCGGCGCGCAGTACCTGTCGGGCATGTTCCAGCGGTCCGTTGGATGAAAGTCTGTCTGGGTCGTCCAAGTATACGGCGATCTGGCGATGTAGCCGTATCATCCGTTCCGCCCGGCGGAGCCCATTCAGCGCAACGGCCACCGTCGGTTCCATCGACAATATCCGTTTGTAGTGCGCGGCGGCTTTCTCCCAGTTCTCTTCTGCCGCTGACTGGCGTGCACTTAACGAAAGGCCTCCTATTTGGGCGGCCTGGCGTTCGTCTCTTAGGCGTTCAGATAATTCTGCGAGTTCGTGCGTCTCGGGCCGGATTTTCTGGGCAGCCGACAACGCTTTCGCCGCTGAGCTGAATTTTCGGCCGTCAATCGCCTGTATGGCCTCCGAAATGAATTTCATGTAATCGCGATCCGCAACAAGCTGCCCGGTCCGGCGAGCTTCTTCCTGCGCCGGCCGGTAAGTGGGATCGAGAACGACAGCCGACTTGAACGCTTGGTAGGCACCGTCGAGATCGCCGCTTATTTCGAGACGCCGCCCCTGTTCCATCGATTTCAGCACGTCGGGAAGAGATTGAGCACGTGCCTGACCGGCAGCCGCCGACGGGTCGTTGGGTCGCAACGCCAATGCAATCGTAAACGCGGGTACCGCGCTTTCGGCGTTGTCGATGGCCAGAGCGCCGTTTCCGTCGGCCATGGCCCGCCCGTAGCGTTCGTCTTTGCTTGCGTCCAGCGTATCCAGAATTGTGAGTACTTTTCGGAATTCTGCGGCGGCTTCGGTATACCGGGCTTCATCGAAACTAGTGTTGGCAGTCGCCAGTATGTCCAAGGCTTCCGAGTAACTGGTTGTTAGCTGCTCGGCACCCCAGATTTTAATGCCGTCGCTCTCCAGTGCTGTCTGTTTTCGCAGCACGTCGCTCAATAACATCTCGGCTGTTATCCGGTGTTGCTCAACCTCCGCTTCCGCGTCGGTCCGTTCCCTACGCGCTGATTGGTCGGGCGCTGCAGTTGCGGTGTGTTTGGCTCCGGCAGTTTCGGTCGCGGCTGGATTGTTCGCGGTCACGGGCGAATTGTTCGGCTGAAAACCGGCTGGCAGCACAAAAATAACCCCCAGCGCAGCGACAATCAGAACCGCCAGTGCGCTGCCGGCCGCGACATATAGTTTTTTCTGTCCTGGGTCCTTTGGCAAACGAGGCGGGGCGTTGTTGGTCATAACCTTACCTGATGACTGAGCGCGGCCCGGTCAGCCCGTGATTGCGCCGTCGTCCTCGGGGTGCATCGACGATTTCTTCATCGGCCCGACTTCCTGATCGTGCAGCTTTTTCATGATGTGGCGCCATTTGTGGAATTTTTCTTCCGCCGATCCTGTCAATTCGACGACTTCGCCTTCGACTTCCAGAACCACAGGCGATACCTCTGAAGCCAGCGATTGCCCGAGTTCTTCCAGCGCGATCTGGTGGAGCTTTCGATCCGCCCCCGCTGTCTGCGACAACTGGATCGCCTCCTGAACGGCTTGTGCAAGGACGACGGCGCCGGCCGCGGTCGCGGCGGTTCCGCATCCTGCGCAGCTATTACTGCGGGACCCGGCAACGATCAACGCGGTGCCCAGCAGACCGGTCACGATGGCCTTTCCAGCCCTTTCGTTTTCAAGCTTCTCGGCATGACGGATCGCATTCATCTCGGTAAGCCGTGCAGTCCGCCATTGCGTATAGGCACTCTGAATGCTCTGTGCGAGCCCGTCATATTGTTGGTCGAGGGTCTCGATCAGCAAGTTTTCACGCGCGCGGATGCGCTGAATACGCTGGAACGACGGGTCGTTTTCCGCCGGTAGTCGGATGACTTGGTATGTCTCCTTATCTTTACCACCACCGCGGGGGGTTATCGCAGAGAACAAATTGGCCAGCACATCGTTACGTTTTTTATGGTTGGCACTGTTGTCCTTTCTCAGATAGCCGCCATAGATCTCCGGCGCGAATTCAGCCGCGAATTTTAACTCCGCCACTTGCCGGACGCGCGCAACCTGGCTCTTTGCCAGGGTGTTCCGATGGATCGCGACATCATTGGAAATCTGGTTGTACAGGAACTGAAATGCATCCGATCCATTTCTTTGGGATCGCTCGTACATTTCCTGATTAACGACACCGGAATATTCTTTCGAATACCAAGTCGCGCCGGTCGCATCCGAGACATCAACGCGGAGCTTCAGGATTTCGCCGTCGGATTCCAGTATCTCGCCTTTTACCGCGATCTCGCCGTCATTCTGCCCCTTCGGCACGACGCGAACGGGTCCCCAATGGCCGGAACGCTGCATAGTATCCCGAAGCCTTGATGCCATGAAGTAGCCCTCTGCCCCGCGTATTTTTCGAGAGACCCGTTCCGTCTTAATATCCTCTTCGCTGATTTTTCCCGGATCGAATGTGCTGATCCTGACCTCGAGAAGGTCGGTCTCGGGAACTTCCGCCTTCGGCTGAAGAAGCTGGATCTCTCCCGTCGAGGCTTCTCTTTTCTCGTAGGTAGCCGAACAACCGGCAAGAGTCGCACCGGCCAAAACCGCTCCGCAGATATTAAACAATCGGCGACTTTTTCGATAACCAGCTTTATTTCTATGCTCGAACATCATCTTTTCCTCGTCTGCGTGGTACCGGAGACGCATCAACTGCTTGCCGCTTTAATTTTCCGGTATTCTTCCCACAGTTTTTCCTTGAGCACGGGATCGGCTTCTTTTTCCGCGGCTTCTCGTATTTGTCTCAGCACGACATCATCGTCGCTACCGCTCTCTCCTTCAGAATTATCTGCTTTGGCGGCTTCTTTCTTCTCGTCGCCCTCGTTGCCTGCTCCCGGATCGCGCTTCCCGGTTCGATGCGAATCCACACCATCCTCGGAGGCCGTTGCGCCTCCCGCAATTCCGGACCCCACTTCCCGATCGTTCTTATTTTCACCGTTGTCATTTTCTGCGCCCGGGTCGCTCCACTTAGGAGACGGATTATTGCGACCCTCGTTCCCCCTTCTCGCTGGGTTTTTGGCACGGCCTTCGCTGTCTGACAGGCCCCCGGCGTTGGTGTCTGCGTCTCCTCGCCGCGGCGGCAATCGGGCTGTACGGCCGGCCGCGCGTTTCTGCCCAAGTCGCTGTGCGTCCGACAGCTCTTTATCCAATTCGGCTTCAAGTGCCTTGAGCTGTTCGTCAAGCGAACCAACCTTCTCTGCATCAGTCGATGCGGGTTCCGGGAGTGACGCCTGCTGAGTGGCTTCTGCGTTGGCGGCAGCGACTGTCAGGCAATCTGTTCCATCCAGTGCTTCATTACCGCCCAGACGCCGCACATTCTCGCAATTCTCCAGTTTCTCCCGCTGAAGGCTTGCTACGAACTCGGCGTATTCGGCCGCTTCGGCTCCTTGTATCTGTCCGGTTTGCCTCTGCGAGCGGTAGACCCCCCGTTCGCGGCGCCATTCCGCATCGCTGGCCCTCAGTTCGGTAAGTGCGCGCTCCAGCTCCGAACCTGCCGCCGAGGCAGGCGCGTAAGCACATAACTGGCTGACCGATACGAGCAGGATCGCCAATGTGATTGCCGGATTTCGTTTCATGGCGAAAAAGTGGGGGTTCATTGCGACGGGGTCAACTTACAATCTGAGAAGGAATCGCAGGAACTTTTCCCATTAAGCCCATCATAATAACTCTGAATTGAAGATTTGCCGTTGCTTCCGCACGAATTGTCGGATGGAGAGAAATGTTGCCCCAAACGGGGTCGAACCTGGGGCCCACTGATTAAAAGTCAGCAAAAAGTGTTCGCACCCCTCTCATTATCGTTCGGCGCGGTTTCCCGTCGACAATCACTGGCTCCGCAAAAACAGCTCTCTGATGTCCGGGCCCACACCGGTCCATAATGGCTTCAGGGTATTTCCGGGCTAATGCTGCGAGGGGTTGTTTACCCGCGCCGAAGGTCGCCCCCGGTTATCGGGTTGGAAAAGGCGGCTGGTTGACGCGATCTATATGGGATTGAAAGGCTTCGCGAAGCGTCAGACGATGTGGCAGAGTAACGGGGTCTGATTGACTGCGCATTTAAGAGAGGGCGATTTGGCTGTGAGTGCGGATAACCAAATAACGTGGGATATTTTTAATGCATTACCCGATCCCGCCTTGGCTCTCGGCGGTAATCGCGAAATAGTTTTTGCCAATAAAGCGGCACTGGATCTTTTAGGCAAAGATATCGAGGGTGGGGATATTGCAATGGCTCTTCGCCAACCCCTCGTTCTTTCTATCGCTAACGCGGCATTGGATGGCCAAAATCCCGAAGCTGGCGAAATAGAGGTCTCTCGGGGAACAATTCAAATATTTGAGGTGCAGGCGGCACCAATTTTGGGAAACGGGATCGTCAAGGTGCTAGTCACCTTGAAAAACAATACACGCATCAAACAGGCTGATGAAATACGCTCAACGTTTGTTGCAAATGTCTCTCACGAATTAAGATCCCCTCTCGCATCACTCGTCGGTTTTATCGAGACCCTGCAAGGGGCCGCAAAAGATGATCCGGAGGCGCGCAAAAAATTCCTTTCGGTGATGGAAAACGAAGCCAGCCGCATGAGTAGGTTGATCGACGACCTTTTGTCTTTGTCGAGTGTTGAGGTCGATGAACATGTTCAGCCCAGAGACGCAGTAAGCCTAATTCCAATGCTCCGAGATATTGTGACTGTTATTCAAGCCCGAGCCGTTCATGAGGAAATAAAATTTATTTCTGATTTTCCTGAGAGGTTACCCGACATTCCGGGAGACGTTGACCAATTGACGCAAGTTTTTCAGAACCTTCTTGAGAACGCGATGAAATACGGGCGCCCGAAAAGCGAAATACGTATAAAGATCAGCGTAGATAATCCTCCGTCAGCGAATTCCGCTTCTGCTGTGATGGTAAGTATCGAAGATCAGGGTGATGGCATTCCATCCAAGGATCTCGCTCGCCTCACCGAGCGCTTCTATCGGGTAGATAAAGCGCGCTCCAGAGAATTGGGCGGCACCGGCCTCGGGCTCGCAATTGTAAAACACATTGTCGGGAGACACCGCGGACGCCTTGAAATAGACAGTGAGGAAGGCGTGGGGAGCACATTCACTGTGTTTTTACCGACATTTGCAGACTGAACAGCGTCCTTCTGACGTTGTCATAAAACCGTAACAGATTCGTATTAAATCTGTCCTCATTAGGGATGTAGATCAATCTCGTTCCGTCCAATCGATGGCGGTAAGCGGTGACACATGACATCCCACGTGTCACGGAGACCTTAGAGAGAAAGTAAATGCTACAAACTTCCCTGCCAATCGCGGCAATCGCCGTGTTCGCGTTTGCAAGTTCTGCCGTTGCCCGTGATCAGATACGGATCGTCGGCTCGTCCACAGTCTATCCATTTGCGACCACGGTTGCCGAGCAATTCGGTAAGAAAAGAAATTTCAAGACCCCTGTAGTTGAGTCTACCGGCTCGGGAGGCGGGCTAAAATTATTTTGTTCCGGCGTAGGCGTCGAAACGCCTGACATTACGAATGCATCACGGCGGATAAAAATGTCTGAAGTGAAGAAATGCCAAAAAAACGGTGTCACGGGTATCACAGAGGTCAAGGTTGGGTACGACGGGATCGTAATGGCCAACTCGAAAGCTTCTACGAAGTTGTCACTAACGCGAAAGCAAATATACCTAGCGCTCGGAAAAACAGTTCCGGGTCCCGATGGTGAGCTTATTGCGAACCCGAACAAGAAGTGGTCCGATGTTGATCCATCCTTACCAAACAAAAAAATTGAGGTTCTCGGTCCCCCGCCAACATCCGGGACTAGGGACGCATTTGCCGAACTGGCACTCGAAGGCGGCTGTAAAACCTTCTCTTTCATTAAAGCAATGAAAAAGAAAGATAAGAAACGCTACAAGGCAATATGTCGTTCTGTACGTGAGGATGGAGCGTATGTTGAAGCCGGCGAGAATGATGTCCTGATAATCAGGAAATTGGAGGCAAATCCAGATGCCTTCGGCGTCTTCGGATTTTCATTTCTTGATCAGAATGCAGACAAAGTTCAGGGCTCTGTAATTGAGGGAAAATCTCCAACATTTGAAAATATTGCCGACGGCAAATATCCAGTCTCAAGGGCATTGTTTTTCTATGTCAAAAATGCGCACGTTGGTGTTGTTCCGGGGATCAAGGAATATCTGGCGGAGCTCACTGCTGAGAAGGCTTGGGGTGACGAGGGATATCTGACTGATAAAGGGCTGATACCCATGCCTTCGCCCGAGCGGCAGAAGTTCAAAGCCGATGCGGCAAACCTTCAGAACTTAAAGATGTGAAATAGCTCAACGGCATGTGGCGGGGGCAACGCCGCCACTGCAAACTACTAGGATGGAAAGTGCCTGCCTTTATTTTTTTACTGACACTTCTCGTGTTGTCGTCGTTGGCATTCCACCTAGGTCGAAAGAAAGCGTTAAACCTCGCTTCCGGTCATCGGAAATCGCTGCATTCCTTGCCGGAACACTACGGATTTTACCTTGCCCTCTACTTATCTGTTCCGGCGTCGATTGTGTTTTTCGGCTGGTATTTAGGCGAGGCGGCTATTCTCGAATGGTTGCTTAAGACAAATTTACCAGAAAATGCGCTACCTAAAGACCCAGCCCAGCTGAGTCTTTTTTTCAATAACTTACGTGATAACACCGGTCTCATTGTGTCGCAGGTGAAGGGATTGCCAGCCTTGCCTTTTGCGATCGAGTATTACCAATCGTTAAGTCGACTAAGCGATTTAACGCTTATAGTAGCACTCGTCGGATTCGGTGCACTTGGTCTGACGATCGGATGGCGAACGCTCAAACCAAGCCTCAAGGCTCGGGTGAAAATTGAAACCTTCGTCCGCTGCACTTTGATTATCTCTTCGATTATAGCCGTTCTCGCAACAGTCGGGATCGTCTTGTCGCTACTTTTTGAGTCGCTGAGGTTTTTTCAGCTGGTTTCTCCCATGGAGTTCCTTTTTGGGCTTGAATGGTCGCCGCAGATTGCGCTTCGAGAGGACCAGGTTGCGAGTGCGGGCAAATTTGGTGCAATCCCCCTCTTCGTCGGGACTTTGCTAATTTCTTTTATCGCAATTTGTATCGCTGCGCCTGTTGGGCTTATGGCGGCGATTTACATGGCCGAGTATGCGTCGAGTAGTGTCAGGGCTTTTGCAAAACCCCTACTGGAAATTCTTGCTGGTATACCGACGGTGGTATACGGGTTCTTTGCTGCCCTCACCGTCGCGCCGCTATTCCGTGACTGGGCCGATCAGGGTGGATTTCAAATATCATCAGAGTCTGCGCTGGCCGCTGGTGTCGTCATGGGTGTCATGATTATCCCCTTCGTCTCAAGCCTTTCAGATGACGTCATTACCGCCGTACCGAATGCAATGCGAGACGGATCATTGGGGCTCGGGGCAACACGATCAGAAACCATCAGGCAGGTTGTTGTTCCCGCCGCACTTCCGGGTATCGTTGGTGGTCTTCTCCTCGCCATTTCAAGAGCAATTGGGGAGACAATGATTGTCGTTATGGCTGCCGGCCTTGCCGCAAACCTGACCGCTAACCCTTTTGAGGCGGTAACAACCGTGACAGTCCAAATCGTGACCCTTTTAATTGGTGACCAGGAGTTCGACAGCGCAAAGACCCTCGCCGCCTTCGCCCTTGGGCTTGTACTCTTCTTCGTTACCTTAATTCTGAATGTAATTGCCCTTCGTGTCGTACAGAAATATCGGGAAAAGTATGACTGAGCCCCGTTCCCATTCTGATACGATCAAAGCATCACTTAAACGCCGCAACGCGGCGGAACGGCGTTTCCGTTTTTATGGGGTTCTCGCGATTGGTTTTGCAGTAGCTTGTTTGGGAATTTTATTTTTTACGATCCTGAGCAAGGGCATATCTGCATTCCAACAAACCTATATCCAGGTCGATATTCACTTCGATAGTCAACAAATAGATCCTGATAACCTTTACGACGCAGACTATCAGGGAATAGTGAAAAAGAGTCTTCGTGGCTTGTTCCCCGAAGTAAGAAGTCGGCGCGCCAAGAGAGACCTATATAAACTCGTAAGTTCGGGTGCGTCTTACGAATTATTGGATCTGGTTAAAAGTAACCCCGAGCTGATTGGAAAGACTGTTCGAGTTTGGGTTACTGCTGACGATGACGTAGATATGTTTATCAAGGGCTTTATCCGGCGAGATTTACCGGAAAACGAGCGACGTATCTCTGATAAAGAATTATCATGGCTCGATAAACTAACGTCAGAACAACGCATTAAGAAAGTTTTTAACACCACTTTCTTCAGTGCAGGTGACTCGCGAGAGCCGGAACTTGCCGGAGTTTGGGGGGCAGCGGTAGGGTCATTTTTTACGCTATTGGTAACCGTCATTCTCGCCTTCCCTTTGGGTGTGGCCGGCGCGATTTACCTCGAAGAATTTGCTCCAAAGAACCGATTGACCGATGTGATTGAGGTCAACATCAATAACCTTGCAGCCGTCCCCTCCATAGTATTTGGATTGCTTGGTTTAGCTATTTTCCTCAATTTTCTGGGAATGCCGCGTTCGGCGCCACTGGTCGGAGGTGTCGTTTTAGCGCTGATGACACTTCCTACTATAATCATAGCCGCCCGAGCCGCCTTGAAGTCGGTCCCACAGTCTATCAGAGAGGCAGCCGTGGGGCTTGGTGCTTCCCGTAACCAAGTTGTTTTCCATCATGTCCTTCCCTTGGCGATGCCTGGCGTTTTAACGGGAACAATAATTGGTATGGCTCGAGCGCTCGGCGAAACGGCACCGCTCTTAATGATAGGAATGGTGGCTTTCATAGTTGATATTCCGGGAGGCATAACCGACCCTGCCACTGCACTCCCAGTCCAGATTTATCTCTGGGCCGACAGTCCAGAAAGAGCTTTTGTCGAACGTACATCAGCCGCAGTGTTAGTTCTTCTTGGATTTTTGATTACTATGAATGTGCTGGCCGCTGTATTGCGGAAAAAATTTGAAAGGCAGTGGTAGTAAACCCAAATGGACCAAATAAATCACGCGGAAGACAATAAAGAGGCAAGTGAACCTCAAATGGATCCGTCAAAACTCACCTTTCACACGAAAAACCTGGACGTTTTCTACGGCAGCGCACAGGCGTTATTCGGGATCGATCTCGATATATATCGATACCAGGTCACGGCGCTGATTGGCCCGTCTGGTTGTGGAAAATCGACTTACCTTCGATGCCTCAACAGAATGAATGATACGATTGATGGTTGCGTAGTTAAGGGCACCGTAGAGCTTAATGGCGAGGATGTTTATGCGAAGGATCTTGATCCCGTTCATCTTCGAGCCAGGGTCGGGATGGTCTTTCAAAGAGCAAATCCATTTCCAAAGTCTATTTTTGATAACGTTGCGTACGGGCCGAGGATACATGGTTTGGTCGACAGCAAATCCGACCTGAATGATTTGGTTGAGCGAAGTCTTCGGAAGTCAGGACTTTGGGATGAAGCTAAAGACCGCCTTAACGAACCCGGAACTGGTCTGTCGGGGGGACAGCAGCAAAGGCTTTGTATTGCGAGAGCGATTGCAGTTGAGCCAGAGGTAATCCTTATGGATGAGCCCTGCTCCGCTCTAGATCCGATAGCCACGGCGCGGATCGAAGAGTTAATGGATGAGTTATGCCAAAACTACACGATCGTAATTGTGACCCACTCTATGCAGCAGGCGGCGCGAGTTTCCAAAAGGACAGCCTTTTTCCACCTAGGAAATCTCGTTGAGACTGGTGACACCGAAAAGATTTTTACAACGCCAACAGAAAAGCGCACCCAAGATTACATTACCGGCCGTTTTGGATAGCAGGACATGTCATGGAACACGAACACACAGTCAAATCATTCGAGGATGAATTAAAGACACTTGATCGTTTGATTGCTGAAATGGGTGGTCTCGCAGAAGAGCAATTCTCTACCGCGATCGAAGCGATGATAAATCGTGACGTCGATACCGCTATGGGCATTAAGAAAAGCGATAAGAATATTGATGCGTTAGCTCATGAGATAGATACCACTTCGATCCGAATGCTTGCGCTCCGCCAACCCATGGGCCAGGATTTGAGGTCTATCGTTGTCGCCCTTAAAACCGCGGCGGTGATTGAGCGTATCGGTGATCACGCGAAAAACACCGCAAAGCGCACAAAAGTGCTGGCGGAGAGCCCTCCCATTGGCGCGATCAAAACTGTTGAACGAATGAGCGTTCTTGTCCAACAGATGATCTCCGATGTCCTTGATGCTTATTCGAAAAGAGATGCGGAAAAAGCGGCTGAGGTCCGCCGAAGAGACGAAGAGGTCGACGATCTGCACACCAGTCTTTTTCGTGAACTACTCACGTACATGATGGAAGATCCTCGTAATATTAGCGCGTGTACGCATCTTATGTTTGTCACCAAAAATATTGAGCGTATGGGAGATCATGCCGCGAATATCGCGAAGAATATTCATTTCCTTGTTCACGGAGAACGACCAGATGAAAAACGGTCTAAAGGGGATGCGTCGGTCTACGTAGTGGACCCTGATACCGACGCCTGACTTGATGATCTCCGGTAACAGAAAATCTGTCCTCGTCGTTGAGGATGATCCCTCTCTGGTTGAATTGTTGCGTTACAACCTCGAAAGAGACGGTTTTACTGTTTCGGTTGAAAACGACGGCGAGAATGGTGCACTAGCCGTACTCGAACGTGATTTTGATGCAATTATCCTTGACTGGATGATGCCTAACATGTCGGGCATAGATTTGGTTAGGCAAATCCGTCAATTGGATAATAAGCGTGATACGCCGGTTATCATGCTTACCGCTCGCGGTGAGGAAGAGGATAAGGTTGAGGGTTTAGACAGCGGAGCGGACGATTATGTCGTCAAACCCTTTTCACCGAAGGAACTTATTGCCCGCCTTCGAGCACTTCTGAGACGGAGCAAGCCGGGTTTAGCAACTGGCACCCTAAAATACGCTGATTTAGAGCTGGATCTGGAAACACATAAAGCCCGACGGAATTTGAGATCTATCCATTTGAGCCCCAGGGAGTTCGGTTTATTGCACGCTCTGATGGAAAAACCCGGTTTGGTTCGTAGCCGGGAACAACTCCTCAATATGGTATGGGGCCATGACGTTTATGTGGAAGACCGGACTGTCGATGTGCATATCCGCCGTCTTCGCAAAGCGTTAACACAGGATGGTGAAACCGAAATCATTCGGACGGTCCGTGGTGCCGGTTACGCACTTGATGTTGAAAAAGATTAGGTAGTCGCGGTTAAGGATTAAGTAGCAGGAACAGCTATTTTTGAGCGCCGGCCTAGTTAAAGCCCTCAGAACACCCGGTTTTCGGTGCAACATCTAATTGAGAAATTAAAATATCATCCTTACGGATGACAGTGCGCTAGGTTGAATAGATGCCGATAGACCTTGTAAACCTTGGTCCAAATTGGCCTTTGAATAGTAAGTTCTACCCTTACGGGAATCAAAAAGTGCACCGTCAAAGCGCCGCTTAAATCTGAAAAGAATGAACGATAATGGTCGCTCGGGACATCAATTGTTAAAAACAATGCCTATGGATGATCGGGATGTTCCGCGAGTAATTATTCTGGTCGTGATGTCTTTGGTCACGGCCGTTTATCTGTGCGCGCTGACAGTCGTTAACGTCGCATTGCCCCAAATGCAGGGCGCTCTTTCCGCTACTCCTGATCAAATCTCGTGGGTTATCACGCTCAATCTTGTTGCGACGGCGGTCGCGACGCCACTTACCGGATGGCTGGTTGCAAAATGGGGACAGAGAAAGGTGCTTATATGGTGTGTAAGCGGCTTCTCGATCACAACATATTTATGCGCGACGGTAAGTTCGCTCGAGCCCTTATTGATATACCGGATTGGTCAGGGTGCATTCGGTGCCCCCTTAGTTCCAATTGCACAGGCGGTTATCCTGAACGCCTACAAAGAGCCCGATAAACGAGCTGTCGCGATGGGCATTTGGGGTATGTCGGTTGTTATCGGACCTGGTATAGCGCCGGCATTGGGTGGTTACATGGCCGAAGAGTACAGCTGGAGATGGACGTTTTATCTCCTCCTACCGGTGAGCTTGGCGGCATTGATCGGTGTTCTTGCATTTATAAGGGAAAGCAACGACGCAAAGGTATCGAAACTGAATTGGACAGGCTTCATCGCCCTTTCGATAGCAGTTACCTGTTTTCAGATAATTTTAGATCGTGGTGAACGTCTGGATTGGTTTGAGAACACGGGAATATTGGTCTTAGGCATCGTGCTTTTATTTAGTTTTTACCTGTTTTTTATGAATTCGTTATATTCAAAAAATCCCTTCATAAAACCTCAACTTTTTACAGACCGTAATTTCAGCCTTGGTCTGTTTTTCGTTTTTATATACGGAATGCTCAACGTTACGCCGACGGTTTTGCTTCCGACAATGCTGCAGGATTATGTCGGTTACCCAGATTCTGACATCGGTTTTATTCTTGCGATGAGAAGTGTCGGAATTTTCCTCGGTTTTCTGGTCGCACCAAGGCTTTCTAAAATCGATCCTCGATACTGCATGGCACTTGGGTTATTCGCGATTGGTATTTCGGGGATAGTTTCTGCGACATTCAATTCCCAAATCACAGTTTTCTTTGTCTCTTGGGTGGGGGTCCTTCAGGGGTTGGGATGTGGATTGTTGTGGATACCACTCTCGCTGGTGACCTTTGCAACGCTCCGTGAAAATCTAATGGCAGACGGAACCGCTTTTTTTCATTTAATACGTAATTATGGGAGTAGCATTTTTATTGCACTCAACGTGCTCGTGGTTCTTAGAACCAGCAAAATAAATAACTCCGAATTATCAGAAATCGCCAACCCTTATAATGAACGTCTTACGCTGCCGGATGCGCAGACTTCTTTTAACCTCGATACGACCGAGGGGTTGATCTCATTGGCTCAGGAAATAACCGATCAGGCCGTTATGATTGGATATTTGAATTCTTTCATCTTGTACGCTTTAGGTGCGATTATACCCATTCCTTTACTCGCTCTAATTCGCAAGAACCCGCCCTCCAAAAAGAGCTAGGTTCGACAAAACGCTCGGCGGAGAGAAGACATGTTATCACGCTGTTCCAGGACGAACGTTAGTTGGTGAGATTGCTATATGACACTCAGACCCTCACGAAAGCTGCAGAAATATGCCAAGATCTGCCTTGCAAGTTTTTTACTGATACTGTCTCAAAATGCCATGGCCGAGCAGAAATTACTGGATGATTTTAAAAATAAACCCGAAGACAGATGGAAGTTTATTTCAGACACGGTAATGGGAGGTATTTCGAGCGGACAACTGTCTTTTAGTGTTGACGATGATGCAAATTTCGCACGAATGGTCGGAGAGGTGAGTACCGAAAACAATGGCGGGTTTATTCAATTTCGGAGATCTCTCATCAACGGCTTACCGACAAATACAAAGGGATTAAAGCTCTCGTTGAGAGGCAACGGTCAGAAATATTTTGTTCATATTCGCACCAGGGGTACTTTCTTGCCTTGGCAGTATTACCAACAGAGCTTCATGGCCAATGAAGATTGGTCGGAGACGGCGTTGCTGTTAACCGAATTTCGTCCCTCAGGCGTTCTCCTCAAAAAAACCATCGATCCAAAAAATATTAGATCAATTGCTATCGTGGCGTTTGGGAGGGACCATGAGGCAAAAATTGATGTTAGAAAAGTCAGCTTTTTTTAGATGCGGGGGTCATCAATTAATGCGCATCATCGTCATAAATAAAAAAAGTTAGCATCGTCGCAATCTTCATCCCCTAATCATCCCTCTGGTGATCGTAAACCAGGTGTTAAAATTTCACTTCGTCGTTACGAGTAGCTCCCCCCCTGTTTATGGAGGTTATGGCCTATCTAGATTAACCTGCCGATGAAGCAACCACTCCAACTTGCTAGCGGGTTTCAACAGGGATCAGTGCGGAGAGATAACTCTATACTTTGGATTGCGAGATCGGATTGAGAAATACTAATAGCCAAGGCTCTCTGAAATGAGAGACATCGCAACATTTATTGCGTTAAACCGCTTTGGCCTCGGTGCATCACCCGGCGAAGCTGAGCGTGTTTATGGTGATCCGAGGGGCTGGATTTTGTCTCAGATTAATCCGTCACAAGCCTTACCGACTTCCCTATCAGCGTTTTCTGCTTCATCAGACATTCTTGCAGAAATACATGCTGCCAGAATGGAATCGCCGGAACGAGTGCGTGAAGTTATCCGTCGGCTTTACCGTGATGACTTTCGGCGGGAGACGTTCGCACGAGCCGTCCATATGATTAAGTCCGAGCTGCCATTTGCTGAACGCATGGTGCTATTTTGGTCAAATCATTTCACGGTGTCCCGAACCAAATGGATTATTGGTCCCGCTATTCCTGCCTATGAGCGGGAGGCCATCCGGCCACATATATTCGGTAATTTCGCTGATATGCTCAAAGCTGTATGCCGACATCCGACTATGATCACCTATTTGGACAATCATATGTCCATGGGCGCTAATTCGCGCGCTGGACGCTACCGCAGGCGCCGCCGGGGGAATAAGACAACACTTAACGAGAACTTGGCGCGAGAGGTTATGGAACTTCACACACTCGGCGTGAACGGTGGTTATACCCAGCAGGATGTTACTGAATTGGCAAAGGTGATGTCTGGGTGGAGCCACGGAGGTGTGAGATTTCGCAAGCGACAGGCTGGCCCAGCCAGAGAACCAGTTCATGGCGGGTTTGAATATCGAGCAGCCTTCCACGAACCAGGCTCAAAAACGATTATGGGAGACACTTACCACGAAGACGGAGAAAACGAAGGCTCCCGTGTATTGGATAACCTTGTCCGACATCCAGCCACAGCTAATTTTATCGGAACCAAGTTGGTTCGGCACTTTGTCGCTGATAATCCGCCGTTAGGAGCTGTTGATAAAATCGCTGGCGTGTTCAAAGAAACCGAAGGGGATTTGGCTGCCGTCTCGAGAGCTTTAGTCAATCTACCCGAGGTATGGTTGGAGCCACTGCCAAAGGTAAAATCAGCATATGAGTTGGTTATCTCTACACACCGAGCTGCCGGCAGAGTTCGTCCAAACTGGAAGAGCCTCATTCAGCCGCTTCAGGAATTGGGACAATTACCTTTTTCAGCTCCGTCACCCCAGGGTTGGGGAGACGAGGCCAAGGATTGGATAGCACCGGAGGCTCTCATGAGGCGTATAGAATGGCTACGCCGGTTTGCAGGCCGCGTCCCATCGACAATGGTTCCAAGCGAGGTAATGGACAGCACTATCGGCCCTGTGTCCAGTGAAGCTACGCAATATTGGGTGTCTCGAGCAACATCAGGGGATGCCGCTTTAGCCACCGTTTTCGTGAGCCCGGAATTTCAGAGGAGGTAGGGCTATGGACCGTCGCGAATTTATTCAATCCTCGGGCGCCGCGTTGGCTGCCGCAACTGCGGGCTCCCGGACAGTATTCGCGTCAGCCCCGACAGAAAACCGGCTCGTCTTTATCATCCTTCGGGGCGGGCTAGATGCTCTGCATACCTTGCCACCCTATGCCGATAAGGATTACCGCCAGTTGCGCCCCACACTCGCGCTGGATATGCCGGGGAACACAAATGGCGCCATCGATGTCGACGGGTATTTCGGACTTCATCCATCACTCGAAGGCCTTCACGTGCTGTATGCTTCGAAAGAGCTTATGTTTATGACTGCTGCAACGACACAGTATCGGAGCCGCTCTCACTTCGACGGCCAAAATTTACTTGAGAATGGCAGCGGCATACCCTTCGGAGCAAAAGATGGCTGGCTGAACCGAGCGATCGCCGGATTGAACGGCGGTGATCGCCGATTAGGATTTGCTTCTGGCCCATCGGTACCATTCATTCTTCAAGGTGACGCAGGCGTGCAAATGTGGGCGAATTCGGCTTTGCCCGAGGTGGACGAGGACTTTCTATCGAGATTAACAAAGCTCTATGAGGCCGATCCCATATTCGCCAAGGCTTTCGCGGACGCGCGGGGTTCAGTAAAACCTGACGTCAATATGAGCGGCTTGCAGGCTCGGCGGGGAAAGCAACAAAACGTGCAACTTGCCGCCCGTGCAACAGCAGAGTTTTTAAAATCCCCCAACGGTCCACGGATCGCCGTCATGGAAATCCAGGGCTGGGATACCCACTTCGGGCAAGCATGGCGTCTTCGAAAGCTGTTCGAGCAATACACCAAAGGATTGCTCGAACTTAAATCTGGGCTGGGATCAACCTGGGCTAAAACAGCGGTGCTAACGGTTTCGGAATTCGGCCGTACGGCGGCAGAGAACGGCAGTCGTGGAACGGACCATGGCACGGGTGGAATTGCCCTTCTGGCGGGCGGTGCAGTCAATGGAGGGCGCATTGTCGGCAGATGGCCGGGCCTCTCCGAGCAATCACTCTTTGAGGGGCGCGATCTTAATCCGGTTAATGCCTATGAGGGTATATTTAAATCGACGCTAATATTTCACTTGGGTCTTAGTGAGGAGTTTGTAGAAGACAAAGTATTTCCGGATAGTTCAGGGCTTACCACGACTGAAAATTTGTTTCGGAACACCCAGTGAAAACACAACACTAACCACCAGCGAAAATGCGACCTTCTCGGTTTGCGATAAGGTCGTTTCCGGCTAATGACCAACTTATTTGGGCGACCGGAAAAGTTTTAACCACACGCCATTTCAGGACTGTTGTCGGTCCAAAAGGGTGACCCCAAGACAACCGGTCTCTTTTTTCCTTGAAGGTGTTCCCAGTCTCATCCGCAGGAACACCTGAGCGCAATCAAGTAATGCATTAACTGCTGCACAACAGTGTGCTGAATGTTGTCAGCTTTCATCTCGCTCAAAGCTGAGGTAATCCCCTTTGCTAATGAATGATGACAGACGAATGGAGCGTTCCACCTATCGTTTCCGCATTAGAACCCGAACGTCGGAGTGTTTACCAAGTCCCTCGCTAGTTATAGTTTCCTCATCGACCGAAAGCAGCAGGCAGATATGATGATAGAGAAAAAGCGCCTCGCAGAGCTTCATAGCTATGAAATTCTCGATACTGACGAGGAATTTGCCTTCGATGACCTCACTGAATTCGCCTCCAAGGTCTTGGAGGTTCCATATGTTTTCATCAACCTGATTGATGAAAAACGGCAGTGGGCTAAATCGGCAGCCGGTATCGCGAGAGAGGCAGCGGGATGTGATCGAAATGACAGCCTTTGCAATCTTGCGATCCAAAAGACTGCTCCGTTGATAATTCCTGATGCCCAGGCGGACGATAGATTTTCGGATGTTGGGTGCGTTTGTAATCCGCCAAATGTAAGGTTCTATGCGGGCATGCCAATTATCAATGAAAATGGATATGCACTTGGTACGGTTTGCGTTGTTGACTTTGAGCCAAGGGATTTCTCGTACGATAAGATCGAATTACTCAAGTCGATCGCTCGACAGGTTGTCGCCCAATTCGAACTTAAAAAGAAAATTAACGAAAGCGTCAGGACACAGGGGGAGTTAAAACAGGCCCTCGATAATGCTAATCGCGCGAAGCAAACGTCTGAACAGTTTTTAAGAAATATATTTCCAAAATCCATCGCAAATGAGTGGCTCTCATCAGAGAGTGTAGCTGCGAGATATCACGACGGAGTTACTATTGGGTTTACTGATTTTGTTAACTTTACGAGAAACTCGGAAAATATCGAACCAGCCGAGTTGGTAAACACTCTAAACGGCTATTTCACCATGTTCGATGACATTTGTTTGACCCTCGGCATTGAGAAGCTAAAAACTGTTGGCGACTCATACATGTTTGCCGTTGGTCTACCGGAGAGAAATAGAAATCACGGAGTTATTGCTGCTCTCGCGGCCTTACTTTTTAAAAAATCGGTTTCGGAGCTCAATATTGCGAGGTCAGAACATGGACAGGAACCCTGGATGATGCGTGTAGGGCTTAATTCCGGCGCCGCTATGGCGGGTGTAGTTGGAAAAAATAAGTTTGTTTACGATATTTGGGGGGACACCGTTAATTTAGCTTCCAGATTTGAGCAGGCCGGTGAGGAGGGCAAAATCAATATATCGGAGTCCACCTACTACGCTGTCGGTGATTATTTTGAATGCGAGGAACGAGGAAAAATAGAGTTAAAAAACAAAAGCCCTACGAAAGCGTTTTGGTTGAATCGTCTAAAACCTGAATACTCTGACGATCAGCATGGATTAATTGCTAACAACAAATTGTTTGCAATACTTGGGTTTGGCGCAGGTTAAACCCAGAAAATTCTCTATTTCGCAATGTATTATGACGATAAATAAATAGACGACGAACTTTTTTTAAGGAACATTTTGTGCGCCCAAAACAGTAAAAAACCCTCGTAGCATTTCTGTCTGCAAGTGTTAAGAACCGTTTTCTAAATGATTGATTTAAAAGTGGCGCGCCAACAATTTATCGAACCTGGAATCCACTGGTTATATGTTAGTCGAAGTGCCTGAGGAGTGGTAAACGAACCACTGAGTTTTTCAAATCAGCTGCGCGTGAATAGAGGGCCATACCGACCTCTATTTCAAGGTTGTCTAACGAATGGCGACGTTTCGGTCCCGCCATTTTCATTCGACATGTTAAATTTACCGAAAAAATTAGATCAGTGCGATAGGCTTTGAACCTCCGGACCTTTCCCCACAACGTTAAGAAACCACAGTAAAGTATTGTTTTTCAGTGGGGATGTCTCACCCGGATGTCTATATCTATTGTTGAACAACCTGTTAGCCGTGACATATCGCGCACAGTTTATGACCGGAGGGATCACTTACATAGGCCAGATAAATTTTTCTGCCAGGCGAAGGCTCCCTCCATCCTGGCGGATCTTCGATGCTCTGACCGCCATTAGCAACCGCGGTATCGTGAAACAAGTCAGCCTGCTCCGGGTTTTTACATGAAAAGCCAATAGTGCTTCCGTTAGCAACTGTGGCGGGATCCCCATTCAACGGTTTCGTCACAATCAAAGTCAGCTCAGGCGTTTTGTAGTACAGCCGTTGTCGCTCGGCATTGTAATCACCGGCGGGGACGCCAAGAGTTTTTAAAACCGGATCGTAAAATCGCTTTGAAGCTTCAACATTATTCGAACCAATAACAAGGTGGGCTAGCATTTTAACGGTCCTTTCTGAGGCGCACTCGTCGGATTATGTTAGATGACGCTTCCGATCCGTATTGGATGTCTCTGGGGAAAATTCAAAGCGACAAGGTAATCTAAAGACGGTTACACAGCGTATCAACATTATGCGTTTTAAAACCCCCCCTGATTACGATGTAGACCAAGCAGAACCAGCAATATCCGAGTTTTTCTCTCAGATTGCCCAATACTCGTCGAATGACTTTATACCTGCTCAACGGGACAAGCTTAAACTTTGGCAGTTAGCATTTAACCGCGTCCTAAATTATTCGGAGCACGATTCGACAGATGTTGGTGATGCAGTGAATGATGCTGAATTACTGCTCTACTTCTATTCCCGTTTCGAAGAGCCTTTTAGTGCCTTTGACAATGTTCTCTTACTCCATCCGCCCACAGTCTTTGAGAAGTTGGAGTGGGCCCTTAAGAATGTTTTGAATGAGCGGGTCGCAGGTAACCTAATCCCCTTCTCCCGCGAGCGTCGACCGAGTTCAGTACTTGCCGGGATGAAACGTTGGTCGTTGACTGGAGAGGTGGGTCTGGGTGCCGACCATATTCGTCAGGAAACGATAAAAATAATCCTAGGGAACGGCTAATACCCCTGCCGGCAGGGCCGCCCGTCGCTTACCGGTCGACATCGGGCAGTCGGAAGTAAGGCAGGCGGGCAAGCCCTCGTGGTTTTACCCACGACCTAGCAGCATAAACCTCCGTAGCGTAGCTCGCCTTTGAGGCGCGCACGCGGAGCTGATAATCAAAAAAGGTACAGATAATGAAATCCCTACTAAAAAAAATCTCCTCTTTTGTCGATCCTCGTAACGATCTTTTCCTCGGTTTTTCAAGGGCTGAGTTTCTGCGAAAGCTTAAGGATTAAAAAGTTCGGACAGGAATCCTTGAGGACCGGTTTGAGATCGTAGGTTAGTTTTTAGGCGCAGCCCCCTAAATACAGTCGTTTTTTTACACACCCATTCTCCTGATAGCGCGTTTGAAAATGAAGCCGGAGAAAGAACGAGCAGTCCATCGTGCCCATCACTAATACAATCATCATCGGATCGGGAATCGCGGGCCTCAGTTGTGCTATCGGGCTCGCAGCAAGGAATATCGATGCTACGATTTTAGATAAGGGGAGAAATATCGGTGGGAGAATGGCGACCCGTGTGACCTCTGC
>MDTD01020566.1_pt1 | contig 30086 bp, 28 predicted proteins | sample 811221 | NCBI WGS metagenome assembly MDTD01 (sample SAMN05326646, study PRJNA326480) | marine metagenome | isolation source: seawater | place: Pacific Ocean: South West | collected 2011 | reverse complement strand
TACTGTGTTCGTTCTCTCGTGAGGATAGGACTTCAGTCCGTAGCTCACGAAACTTCCCCTAACCTACCGGCTTCAGCCGGTAGTGGTTCAGTTCCCAGAATAATAGGCATTTTTTCACTAAATTAGGATAATTTATGTATACACCTATTAAAACTCAATCAACATGTGCTACGTGCTGGCTAGAGGCAGTACATTCGCTTCTTGATGGCGAAAAATTCAATGTTATATTAGATATTGATGATCCCGTTAATCATACTCCTGAAGACCATATTGCAATTAGTAAGGTTGATCAGTTCTTAAAAAAATACGATAAATATCCGATATCAACAGTGGCTAATACAATATTCCCACGAAGCATTTATAGGCGATTAGGAAGGCCTGGTTTGTATCAAGAATATCTCAAGGCATTTGAATCTCTTACAAAAGAAAAAAGGTGGGGACGCTATTTTGAAAGAATGATACGCTGGGAAATGGATAGCGGAAATATATTGAATCCGCTTGAAAAAATTATTGAAAAGCTAAGGCATAGTGTTACATCTGGTCCGAGGTATAAGTCTTCTTATGAATTAACGTTGTATAATCCTGCAAAAGATTCAAACTTGTATCGTGGCGGACAGTGCTTAAGTTTTATAAGTGTCAAACTTGATTCAGACTCCAAGCTGATGCTTACAGCAATGTATCGTAATCATATGTATATGGAAAGATGCCTTGGCAATTTGATCGGGCTTGGATGGCTTATGGATTTTATTGCAAAGGAAGTAGGAATTGAAGTGGGATCACTTACTGTAATATCGACACATGCTGAAATTGGAGATGGCAAATGGGGGAAAAGAGGAGTTTTGCAACTTCTCGATAGTATTAAAAAAAGTTCATAATTTAATACTATTTGCATATTGTATGAAATATTACATGGTTAGTTACCCGTTTTAACATCAGGGGGAATCAAATATGGCGTTTTGGTCAACAGAACATTTAAAAGTACGTGCAGTTAAAGATGAAATTTTTAAACCATATAGTGAAAGTCAAATCAAGCACGGTGCATATCAGCTAAAGTTCGGGAATGAGTATTATCTAACTTCTGAAAGCCCGCAAAAAAAGAAAATCCTCGGTTACAAAGAGCAATTGGTTGTTCCTCCAGGACAATTCGCGTTACTTTTAACGTCTGAGATTGTACAAATTCCATCAGATTGTATCGCATTTATTTCAATAAGGGCTAAATACAAATTGAGGGGTTTGATTAATGTTTCAGGATTTCATGTTGATCCTGGATTTTGCGGCCGATTAAAATTTGGTGTATATAACGCGGGTGCCAATAATGTAATTGTGGATGCGCAGTCTCAACTTTTTTCAATATGGTTTTGTAATCTTACTGGTAATACATCTGATGTATATGATGGTGATTGGAATAACCAAAAAGAACTTACAGCTGAAGATGTGATGAAGCTTCAGGGAGAGGTTTTGTCGTCAGCTAATTTGAAAAAAGAAATTGATTCACTGAGAACAAATTATAAATATGTTTCATGGGGAATGGTCGCAATCGTTTCTGCATTAGTAGGGTTGGTTGTAAATAAAGTATGGTTATGGGTGCTTAGTGGCTATCATTAGTTTAATTGATATGAAAATAGTTAATAGTACATCGTTGGCTCCATTGATTGTTTTTGAAGGCGTTGATGGCGTTGGAAAAACTACAATTGCGAAATTGGTTGTCCAGCAGTTAACATCTGAGGGAAAAGATATTGTTTATGAGTCATTTCCCGGTAAGGCTTCTGGAACATTGGGAAGGTTTGTGTATGACTTGCACCATAGCAACTTACACTCGTCAATCGATCCAACTAGTATGCAATTGTTACATATTGCAGCTCATATTGATGCAATTGAAAACCGAATCAAGCCATTGCTTCAAAACGGAATAGCTGTTGTATTAGATAGATATTGGTGGTCAACATTGGCGTATGGAGTTGTGTTTGGTGCAAATCGCCAATCTTTGGATGCAATGATTGATGTGGAGCTGAAGCATTGGGATGGAATACAACCAGATTTTCTATTCTATATCAATCGTGAAATGACGTTTGAAAGTGCTTCGGATTTAGAGCAGTCACGCAATTTGGAAATCGAGTACAATTTACTTATCAAGGCTACCCTGAAGCAGTTCGAAATTGAAATCGTGAACAACAAAACGATTCAAGATACTGTTGAGAAAGCCTTTGATAAGGTTAATTCAATACTAGATCAGAAGATACGCGGTGCTCAAAATGTCTATAAAAACAACAAAGGTATATGATACATATTGGCGGTTTGCTACCGAAAGGCAAAATATACTTTTTCGGAAACTGAGGGGTGAATTACAGCCTTATACAAATGATTCGATATTGTTGAAATACAGATTTACAAATGCTTACAGGCTGGCAGATCGGGTTAGTCAGTATTTGATTCAAGTTGTAATACCTAATTCGAAGCCAAATGTCGAAGATGTTTTTTTTCGAATTATGCTTTTTAAGTTGTTTAATAAAATCGGTACATGGGAATCTCTCTTAGAGATGCTAGGGGAGATTCATTGGAAAAGTTATCAAAAGAGTAAGATATCTAGGGCGCTTAACACAATAAAAAAGATTAATAATAGCATATATTCTGCCGCATATATTATGCCGTCTGGCAGTAAAATATATGGTAGCTCATGCAAACATGAATGTCATATGTCTATGCTTGAGTCTATGATGAAGGATCAAGTTCCTGACAAGGTATCTTGTGCCCCCAATATGAAGTCAGTGTATGAAATATTGTGTAGCTACCCGATGATTGGTCCGTTTTTAGGGTATCAATACGCAACTGATATTAACTATAGTGACCTGACAGATTTTTCTGAAATGGAATTTGTTGTTCCTGGCCCAGGAGCTTTGGACGGCATCCGAAAGTGTTTTTCAGATTTTGGGAGTTATTCGGCATCAGACTTAATTCGAATGATGGCTGAGCAACAGCAGTTGGAATTTGAAAGGTTGGGCCTAGATTTTGCGTATCTTGGAGAACGCCCTTTGCAACTAATAGATTGCCAAAACCTATTTTGCGAAGTTGACAAATATGCTAGAGTCGCCCATCCAGAAGTACAAGGTTTGTCAGGAAGGTCTAGAATCAAGCAGCAATATCGCCCAGATATAAATCCTTTTACAATAAAATTCCCCCCCAAATGGGGGGGCGAAATTGCCATAGCTCAAAAGGAAAGTTTTGATGCCAATATGCTTTTCAGATGAAACTGCTGACGATGTGTGGCAAAATGCAGCAGATATGTTCAGAAACGGCCATTGCGAAGAGGATACGAATTCTCGCGGTGGATTAACACATGAGTTAATGCATGTCTGTTTTACAATACATGATCCTTGCCAAAGATGGGTAGTGTCGAGATGTCCCGCGATCAATCCAGCTTTTGCACTGGCTGAAGTAATTTGGATTATGTCTGGGAGTAATGATTCTAAGGTACTGAATTTCTGGAACCCAATACTTCCTCGTTTTGCAGGAAATACACCGGTATACCCAGGTGCCTATGGTCATAGGCTTCGTTATAAATTTGGTTTTGACCAATTGGAACGAGCGTACAGTGCATTGAAATCAAATTCCTCGTCTAGGCAAATTGTCTTGCAAATATGGGATTCATCAAGCGATTTGCCTGATTTTGATGGAGTGCCTCAGTCACAAGATATTCCATGCAATATATGCAGCATGCTGAAGGTCAGAAATGGAAGATTGTATTGGACACAGATTATCCGGAGTAATGATTTGTTTTTAGGTGTTCCACATAATTTTGTTCAATTTACATCCATGCAAGAAATTCTTGCAGGTTGGCTCGGATTAAAGATGGGGCCATATGTTCAATGGAGTGACAGTCTTCATGTTTATGATCGTGACATAAGTAAAATACAAACAAAGAATAGTAAAAGTACAGGCCTGAATGAAGACACGTTAATGTTAGAAAAAGAACAATCCGAATCAGTTTTTGATAAAATCTACTCATTAATGGTGGAATTTTCTTCCGACAATTTTATGCTTGATAGCCTAATAAAAACGGTTGAAAATATTCAAATGCCCAATTCTTATAAGAATATTTTATATGTAATTTCTGCCGATGTGGCTAGAAGATTTCATAATAATCAGATGGCTGATCACTTAATGGATTCATGTAGCAATATTCTATATCGTAGAATGTGGAAGAACTGGCTGGAGCGATCAAACAACTCTAAAACTTTATGATTGAATATACGCCTACTGGTTTTGTTAATAAATGTGGTTGCATTGTTTTACAATGCTAACCATTTGTTTGACGCAAAGGTAAGGATTTTAAGAATTTTGGTGATATTGCTACTATTGGGTAACGTTTAGTTCATCATACATATATGTGGATCATGATGAAATTGACAATTCCTTGAAGATCGTATGTGTTGGTATTTATTGAGCAGTGTTGGCCAGTCGATCATTGCTGAGACACCATCGTCGTCATATTGAGTCCAGTATGGTGGTTGTCCACCACGGACACTCCATAGAGCATCACGAAGATCATTGAATTGCTGTCTGGGAATCGGAATTTTTACAATTCTGATTGGAAGATGTTCTTTTCCAGATACACCCCACATCCTGCCGACCCTTTCCCAACCAGCAGGCAATTCATGGACAGGATTACCCATCGCTTTGGAGGCATAAGCGAAGCAGCCATTCCATGACCGAATTGATTCAATTCTTGTTCCCGCTTGCCGGTGGCGCGGGTCGTTGGAATCTACTACCTCGTACCATGATTGAGCAAGCCAATCTTTGCATAAGTGTGGAATATTGAAGAGAAGCAGATGGTAGTGCGGAGCCCCACGTTGCTGTGCTTCAAGTTTCCATATTGCTGCACAGTCTGGATATCTTCTCCTGAGCCGCTTTAGCCAGTTATCCAAATGGCGTTTCCACTGCTTGGGATCATCTGGCCATGAGCTTGGGTAAGTTAATGTGACAAAAAGGGGTTTGAACATCAATGCTTCTTTATCAATGCTGGCCAACAAACGCATCATATTACGTCTTGACGCATTTGAGAAACCACTGATTACACCACGTGTGTATTGACGTGATTTGTTTATAAACGGCTTTTTACCTTTGACTCTTACAAGAGAACCACCTAGAGCTATTTCCAAGGTATAGATTGATGTTGGAATATTGTGTTGCGGTGAGATATGTAATGTGGATAAACCAAAGGCATTCTTGATTCCGTTGACTGTGGGATCGTGTTCAGGCTTCCACTGTTCACTATGTCGACTGAATGCAGGGAATGAAACTCTTTCATTTTGCCCGAAATACTGGTTAATTTTGAACGTATTGATATTACATGGTTGCATGAAGCACCTCGAATCAAAAAATGGTTATAATTAGTAGTTACTGGTCAGTTTTGAAAGATCACTTGGCACTGCTTTGGGCCAGTTGATTCAGATTGCTGGTTGCTTGTGCCTTCATTTTGAAGGCATTGATTAGTTGTTCTGCCACTTCATCTGAAAATACAAATGTGCGACCGATAATTTGAGTTGGTTGAATATCCAACCTTTTCACCGTTTCGCGGACAGTTGCAACTTCACTTTCAGATGCCTTGGCAATTTCTGGTATTGTCCATAGCTTTTCCATAATGATTCTCTTTTCTATTAGTGAATAACATTACTACCCTGTGGGATGCTATTGCCATTTAGGCAGCTTATTCACGACAAGAATTTTGATTTGAGTTAAAAAAGTGAACTTTTGTTCATTTCCTTCAAGCTATATGGAGATGGAACCATATAGCTTGCTAAGCGAAAAGGGATGCGATGTCCAAATGGCCAGCAGCAATCAGATGGGGTAATAGCTAAATACACCAGGCCTGCTGTATGCCTCAACCAGCCCATAGAGAAATGGGGGGGAGGGGGGAAACGTTGAGTTGTCAAAGCCCCCCGGTCATGCAATCCATGCAATTTTTAGTATTGCAGAATATTGTGTGTCTTATGTTGGTTGCTATAGCCTTAAATGCTTCTATGACAGGTTTTGTGGCAGATATTTACTGGGTATATGCCCTGTGAAATGGCTCGTTTTTTTATAGTTGGTGAAAAATGATCAAGTGTCATTCGGGAAGTAGTTAAGGTACTTATAATTCAATGCTTTACATCACGAATAAGGGGTTTGGGTTAAACACTCGTTTAACACGGTCAAACAACACGTTTCTGACGCTGCATTTTGAGTGCGTTTTATAGTGATATGGAGCGGTTTGGGCATCCCGTCGCAATTGTGACATAAGCATAGATGTTGCTCGATTTCTTATTCATATTGTAGAAAGCTGAGGCAGGCATCATGATCTATGCAATTGTCAAAATGTTCTTGAACAACCCGCTACTGTTTGTGTTCTGTTTGATCGTGGGATCATTCATCAAACAGCAGATGGATGACATGGATCGGTGGTGGGTGTGAATGGGGTCAGGCCGCTTCAATCCTCATTGTGAGTTTGAAGTGTCCAGCAACTTCAGCAGTTCAAAGCCTTCTTGGGCGGGATCAACATCACATGCCTGGCACAGTGATATCCATTCAAGAAAATCAACGCGCCGTTGGCCTTGTTCAATCCGAACGACAGTGTTTTGTGGCCGACCAATTTTCTCAGCTAAATCGCGCTGTGTCATACCAGCCTCTTTACGGAATGTCCGCAGGGTTTCGGCAATCTTGCGACGTCTTTGACTGTAAAGCGTTTTTTCCACATGTGTATGAGCGCAGATAACCCTGTTGACAACAAAAAGTGGTCAAGTTAACTTGGCAAGATATCAAGGGTGTTTCTGCCTATTCGCCCATTGTTCTGGAGGATTGAACCATGCGGATTATCACTTGCGTTGTTCTGTTAACGGTTTCGTGTATCACATCAATGGCAGTTGCAATGCCAGCAGCACCGATACTTACCCAGACTGTTGAAGTGATAAACGGTGGGACAGTTGTTGGGAGTGGTTCGACGTATCAGGAAGCCTACAAGGATGCGAAGAATCGCCTGCCTGCTGGCAAGTCGGCCAAGTCGGTGAGGACATGGAAATCGGGGAAGACTTGGTACTGTGAGATGACCTACTAAACAAACGTTTCGTGCAGCGTTTGTTGTATTTCTGGTTGAATTTGGGATTCGATTTTGAAATAGCGGCTGTTGCTGGCTGTGGCAGTTGTCTTGCGCCGTTTGTTTTCAGTGGAGAAGTTCAATGTTGTTTCAATGCCCAAACTGTGGCAATCCTGTGCCGCCCGATTCGCACACCTGCCCATATTGCAGGCATCGACTACGTGAAGCAACAGGTAGCCCATTGGCAAGCTGCATCTTGGTTGTGTTGGGTGTCGTTGGCTTTGCCGTTGCCATGAGCTTGATCCATTCAGGCATATGGGCATGGACGATTCTAGGCATCGCCATCATTGCCGGTCTGAGCATCTGGGGTAACAGTCAACGGTGACATTAGCAGGAGAACATTATGCAGGGACAACAGCAGGTTTATCCATTACACCGAGTGTTGAAGTTGGTTTTGTTGGCATTGCTGGTCTGTCTGGCCCCCGCATGTTCCGATGCAAGCGATCCCCAGAGCTACGTTGGCACATGGAATTCCGGTTTCGATCAAGTGAATCAACATGGCCACAAAGTTGATCGGGCGTGGCAGTTGGTCATTGATGTCGATGAGCGTTTTGTCTTGCGATACCGCGACGATGTTGAAGCTGATTGGAGTCAATACAACAGTGGCAAGATCCAAATCAGGACAGTGAACGTAGACGGGTTTGACAGACCAGGCATCAGTTTTGGCGTAGGGTCTGCTTGGTTTTATGCAGGTGGCATGCATGCGGACATGGGGTTCGAACTGCGCGAATTCAAACGCGCCGGCGGCACGGGATATCTAACCATAATCGTCTTGTCTATCTGCCTGTTGTGCTATCTCGGCAGGCACGTCTTGGATGGCGACCAACGATATCAAGCCAGATAAAGCCATCTGATTTACGGATCGTATTGCATGGGTAATGAATCCCGTTGTGAAAGTGGCAAGAGAAATAACGCTTACAGGAGACGTTGAAATGGTAAGGTCTGACAAGAGAAAAGTTCGTTCAAGATTCTGGGTTGCAACAACACACGTTCTGACAGCAGGCTTTGCAATGCCACTGGTGATTGGGTTTGTAGGAACTATTCTTGTGGCAATGGTGTTGCCACCCAGTCCAGAAACCTTCCTGCTTTCTGCCATCATGCAGCAATGCTTCATTGCAACAGGCTGGATCGCAGGCACGTATTATTCACTGAGCTACATTCGCAAGACCTGTATCATGTCCAACCCATCCAGCTACATTGCCCCGTGCATCATTGCTGGCGTTGTCATGCTCGCTCTGAGCTTCCTGCTGTCCAGTGCTGCCTATGTCCTAGCTGATTGGCCTGAAGCCCTGATCGTCACTGTGGTCAGTCATTGCATCGCGTACCTGTCCTACGCAACCATCACACGCAATGCGTTCAAACAAATGCGGCCTGATCGGTACGCGTGAAAAGGGCAGTTGAAAAGTTAAAAAATAGCTTCCAGTCTGTGAGTGATTTGGGGAAATACCGATGTTTTGTACCTAATGCTGTACCCAATCTGTGCGACCTACTAGTCAGAATGCGATGTGCGGAATGGGGGCTAAAACTTCAAAATTAGGTACATGGGACAAAAACTGGCAAATTAGGTACAGGAAATGGCAAATAAAAAAGCTCGCAAGCTATTATTCTCGCGAGCTTTAAGTTAAAAGCCATCCATGGGACTTGAACCCACGACCTCACCCTTACCAAGGGTGTGCTCTACCAACTGAGCTAGGATGGCAACACTCAATCAAATTGAGTTAAGAGAAAAAATGTTACCCAAGTCCAGCGCCTGCGTCAAATGCGTTGGGTAGCAATACTTCAATCAACAGGTTCTACAGAATCAATCCGGCAATTCAGATGAAATCAATGAACCTGCGTAAGGCTTGCTTTTTCACCAGTTCCAAGAAAAAAAGTCATTTGAAACTTGATTTTGTGTCAAACTGGGCAATAATATAAATATAGCATCAATGCTATAAAAACAAAGTGGCTAGTTTATTGGCATGCTTGATGTGTTGGATCGTTTCACAAGTCATGCCATGTTGATCAATGGACTTGAACGCATTAATTTCAAAGGCAGAAATTCACAGCTCAAACATCGATTCAGACACAAATGATCGGACTCAAAAATACGACAGTCACCAGTAGTGGCGGTGTGTTTTGAGTCGGTTCATGGTGTTGTGACATGCGCGGTGCATGCGGTTTTGGAACAGGGTTAAGCAGCCGCGCAATGGCATGATGCCGCTATATCCTCCTTCCGGTTTTTTGGTTCATGATTCAGCCTGGCGCGATCGTTGCGCCCAGACTGTTGCACGGCAGATATTTGTCCAGAGAGTTCCCATCAAGGAGTCGCAGTATGTCATTGTTCCGTCGTTTGCGTCGTCGTCTTCGCCGTTTGTCACGTCGTTCATCTCGCCCCGCGTTCACTGGTTTCCAATCCCTGGAAGGTCGTGTGCTGCTCTCGGCGGTGACTGCGTCCTCCGCTGCTGCCTTTGTGGACAGCATTGGGATCAACACCCACTTTGGCAAGTCTTCAGGCATGTTTGCCAATCCGAATTTACTCGACACGCTTGGCGATTTGGGGATCACGCATATCCGTGACAACACTAACAATACTACTGCGGTGGATCGTTTGGAATACCTCTACGATCAATATGGCATTACCACCAACATGGTTGTCGATTGGGTTCCAATCGATATTGCCCAGCGCGTCCAGTGGTTGGAAAATGATTGGGCAGAAAGCATCGAAGGACTCAACGAGCCGGATCTGCATGAACGTGAATACCTGGGACTCAAGGATTCGACTTATCCGTCGGTGGTTGATCTTGCGACACGTCAGTATCAGTTTGACTTGTTCAATGCAGTGAATGCCAATCCATTGACTGCTGACAAGCCGGTGTTGTCCCCGTCTCAGGGATACACTCCTTCGACGCGGGTGTTGGGGGATATTCCTTTTGATGTGATCGGATTTCATCGTTATGCCGGCGGGATCAATAATCCTGAGACATTGAATATGGATGGCGAAGATTTCTTTGACCTTTCTGCGATCAGTCACACAGGTGATGAGCCGATCTGGCTTACCGAGACGGGATATAACACTGCTGAGCAGGAGGTACACCCCAAACTCGGTGTCTCTGATGCAGCCCAAGCCAAGTATCTTACACGTGGTTTGGCTGATGCATTTATGCAGGGTGTGGATCGCACGTATCTCTATGAGTTGGCGGATGAAGGAACCGATGAGACTGATATGGAAGATCATTTTGGGATTGTCGAGTATCAGTCGGATCCCACGGGTGCGTTGACACTCAAGCCTGCCGGCGAGTCGTTAAAGCGGTTGATTGATCATCTCAATGATTCGGTATCGAGCAATTTTACGCCCGGCGAGTTGGACTTCACCATTGATGCAGGTTCAGCGGATATCAGCAATCTGCGATACCTGTTGCTTGAGGAAAATGATGGTGCAGGCACATTCAATCTGCTTATCTGGCAGGAGGTCAACAGTTACGATGCTGCCAATCAGCAGGAAATCAACAATCCGCCATTGAACGTCACAATCCGATTCAACGACACCATCTCATCGGCAGCGGTCTACAATCTCAACAGTGATACCGCTGTGAGTTCCTATGGATCAACCAAGGTTGTCAGTGTAGCAGTGCCTGATGAAATCATGCTCATCAAACTCACGCCCGGAACGTACAACCCCAGTGGGAGTCTGCCGATCCTGGAGGTTACCGCGACCGATCCTGTTGCTGTGGAAGGTACCAGTGATACAGGCACTTTCACCTTTACACGCACCGGGGACACTTCGCAGCCTTATACCTTCTGGGTTGAAATCCAAGGCGAAGCGGCCAACGGCGCGGACTATACTTCCCAAAGCACCGGGATCGTCTTCCCTGCCGGTTCATCCACGGTGACCAAAACCATTACGGCTATCAACGACTCCGTGGCCGAAGGTGATGAACAAGTCGTCATGCGAATATGGGGCAACACAACTCATACCGTTGGTGAGCATTGGTCAGCCTCGGTCAATATCATCGACGATGAAGCTCAAGCTGATCTGGCGATCACCGACATTTCATGGGACGTACAAAACCCGCAACCCGGTGATGCCGTTACGTTCTATGTCACCGTCCAGAACCAAGGCACGCAAGCCACCGTGGGCAATGCGTCGCTGTATGTTCAACCGACTTACAACTGGGGATCACGCTTGTACAGCACGGTCAACAGCGGACTGGCCGCAGGCGCGACCACCGTGGTGACCATGCCCGGCACGTGGACGGCGACCCCCGGTTTTGCAATGCCCAAAGCCGAAGTCGATTACTACGAAGCAGTCTATGAAACCAACGAGGACAACAACTATTGGGCAGAGACGCTGGCGGTTGGATATGCCACTAGAGATGATGATTTTGAATCCGGCATAGACACCACCGATTGGACCGGCTGGGACATCACCGGCAATTGGCAGGCCGTCACCTATGGCAGTAACACCGTCCTGGAAAACCAGGACCTTAATTCCGCCAACGCATCACCTGTTACCACGTACCTGCCAAGCACGTTTGCCACGCAGTGGTCCAGCGAGTTTGACTACGATTGGCGATGGGGCGGGAACACCGCCGGTGGCTACGGCTTTTATTCTCTGACCGTGTCTCAGGACCTGCTTGACGATAGCGGCAACGGCTATCGCATCCTCGTCCATCAAGGTGATTCCAACAACAGTAACAATACCAATAAAACCATCCAGATTTTTCAGGTCGATTCAGGCGTCGTGGCATCAACACCACTGGCTGAAGGTGCAGGCTATGATCAGCCCGGCTTCAAGTCCATGGGGTTAAATACGCCTCAGCTTAAGCACATCAAGATCGACTACGACCAGATTGCTGGCACGATCAGTGTCTACGGCGATGCTGATGCCGATGGGCAGCTCGAACTCTTTGCCCAAGCCCAGGGGGCTTTGCCCTATGACCGGATCACGCATGTGACCATGAACACCAACACCACTGCAACGTGCGCCCCGGTGTTGGATAATTTGCAAGTGAATCTGTACAACCCATTGGACACCCACAGCGATGACTTTGAGGCCAACGTCGCCGGTAATGCGCCTGCGAATTGGTATGCCTCGGGCAACTGGCAGGCGGCAACCTACAACGGCAATACCGTCATCGAAAACCTGGACACCACTGCAGGCGGACGCTACATCGCCAGCGGTTGGTCACTGCCTTATGACGCTGCATGGGAAGCAAGCATCGACTATGACTGGAAGTGGGCTGGTGATCCCTCGGTGGGGTACGGTTACTATTACATGTACGGCTACATGGACATCCTTGATGCCGATGGCAACGGCTATCGACTCAAAATACACCAAGGCGATCACAACAACGCCAACAACACCAATAAAGTCCTTGAACTCTATCGCCGCGAAAATTGGGCGGTGACCACGCTGCTGGGAACCAGTGCCGGATACAACGAACCAGGATGGCAGTCCCGCGGACTCAGTGGCCCGGACCTCAAGCGAATTGTCTATGCCTACGAACCGTCCAACGAAACGTTTAGTGTCTATGCGGACCCCGATCGCAATGGTGAATTGGATTTAATGATGCAGGTTGCTGATATTGGCAGCGCTCAATTGGATTTGGATCGAGTCTATATCGGAGCCGAAGGCTTCACCGCCACGGAACGCTTCACACTCGACAATGTCCGCATCGACCAGCTGCACACCCGCGACGTCACCGTGCAAACCATGGCGATGTCCTCAAGTCTCTCAGCGTCGGCAGCGATGGCCACTTTAGCGCAACCCGGTGCGACACTCACCCCAATTACCCCAGCAACGAGCAGTCGGATTACCCAGCTCAGCGACAGCACAAAAGACCGCTGGACCGTGACGCTACTGCCGCAGTGATGTATGCAAGTGTTTAACAGGAAACAACCTGCGGGATGAAATGGATGATCCCCGGCAAAGGACCCCTATTTCTTTTGTCGGGGATTTGTTTATCCTCAGTCTATCCCCAATGCGAAATTTGGGAATAGACAGTTGGCATCGCTAGTGACTTAGGTATGATAAGGACACTGTTAAGCGAACTTTTCACGGATTTGAAACCTTATGAGTGAACAAACTTCGGCCAGTAATGAAACTGCAACCCTGCACCAACGCGTGGCTGCTGTCCTCGAACGCATCCGACCGGCGATTCAGTCCGATGGCGGGGATATGGAACTGGTGGAGATCACCGAAGGCAATGTGGTTCGCATTCGTCTCTTAGGAGCGTGTGTGGGCTGCCCGTCAAGCACCATTACGTTGCAGATGGGGATCGAACGCAATCTGAAAGAAAAAGTGCCGGAAGTGGTGGCTGTGGAACAGGTACACTGAGTCTGACAGGGAAGCACTCAGTATCATCTGTACTTTCGGTACGAGGGAAGAATCAGCAGAGCCGTCCTTTGACGGATCAATGGGGTGATCGCGCGTGGTGGTCGCTTAAGCTTTGCTGTGATCAAGTCAGTTCGATCCATTCAAAGGATCGGACTTTGATGGTAACCAACGGATACACAGCCGACAGGGAAGTCCTTCTATGCTTGCGCTGACACGTCGAGCCGGAGAAGAAGTCGTCATTGGTGACCCAGCAAATCCGCTGGGCGTTATCCGTGTAGTCGAACTCCACGGCGACAAAGTCCGCCTGTCCTTCGACTTCCCCCGCGAAGTCCAAATCAACCGCAAAGAGTTGGCCGACCAAAAGGCCCAGTCGTCTGCCCCCAAGACAGATGGTGAATCGCCCAAGTCTGACAAAGCCAATGACGCTGCTGGCAACGATAAAGCCTCAAGTTGATCTGGCTTGAATCATCAAAATTAAAACCTGATACCCGCTCTGACAATTTAAATTGATCGATATCAACACATCCAAGGGGAATGACGTGGGTAGATTCAAACGCGATCTCATTGTGGCTTTATTCGTGATCAGTTGCATGTTTGGTGTAGCCATCACGGGTTGTACTCAGTCTCCAGTTGTCCCACCCATTGAACATTTTCATGCTAACGGTATTGGTTGGGAGACTCCTGCTCCCTGGACAGAGCGTCCCATCATCAACGATCCGGCTAACTTCCAATTTGCCATCATGTCCGACCGTACCGGTGGCCGGCGTGGGGATGTGTTCGCCAAAGCGGTCGATAAAGTTAATCTGCTTCAACCCGAATTTGTCATCTGTGTTGGTGACCTGATCAAAGGCTACACCAAGGATACCGCGGTGCTCAATAGCGAGTACGACGAGTTTGATGACATTGCCAATCGTCTGGATATGCGGTTCTTCCGTGTGGTGGGGAATCACGATATCTCCAACAACGCCATGACCAAGTTGTACCGGGAGCGCTATGGGTACCCGTACTATCACTTCGTCTACAAGAACGTGCTGTTCATGGTGATCAACACCGAAGACCCGCCCAGCAAGGGGATCAGCAACGAGCAGGTCAAATATATGTCCAAAGCCCTGGCTGATAACCCGGATGTCCGCTGGACGTTTGTGTTCATGCACAAACCGTTTTTTGTCGAGGAAGCAAAGCATCCCCATCCGGGTTGGATGAAGATCGAAGACCAACTCAAGGGCCGTCCGCATTCCGTCTTTGCGGGGCACTGGCATGAGTATGCCAAGTACACCAAGCATGATCAGTCCTACATCCGATTGGCAACCACCGGCGGGGGCAGCGATCTTCGCGGCATCGAGCAGGGTGAATTCGATCACATCATGTGGGTCACCATGACCGATGACGGCCCGGTCATTGCCAACCTGATGGTCGATGGCATCCACGACGAAAATATCAAAATGGATGAGTAAATCATGAAGTCATTTTTAATGTTGATCGGTTTCATCATCGCATGCTTCGCCATCGCAGGTGTCGGCGGCTATGTCACATCCACTACCGTCAGCACGTGGTATCCAACACTCCAACGCCCCGACTGGACACCCTCGGGTCGGACCATCGGCATGGTATGGAACGTGCTGTTTTTTCTCATGGCCATATCCGGTTGGTTGATCTGGAAACGCGCAGGCTTCACACCCAAGACCCGCAGAGCCTTTACGCTCTACGCCATACAACTTGCATTGAATCTGCTTTGGTCGATCTGTTTTTTTGGTCTTAAATCACCGGGACTTGCACTCGTCGAGATCGTGTTTCTTGAGCTTGCGATCATTGGCACGATGGTCTGCTTCTGGCGGATTCAAGTCACTGCCAGCCTGCTGCTATTCCCCTATGCCGCATGGGTGGTTTTTGCTGGTGTTCTTAACTATCTGTTTTGGTCGTTAAACAACACTGGCGGGGCGTCCATATGATCCGACACATCGCTGTGGCTATGAAATTAAACCGTTCAATAGCCGCGAGCTGACAACTCGCAGCTTCCCCAACTTCAATTTGCAGTGTGTAATTTAAGCGTTGGCTTTAAGGGGTAACCATTTGAGCACACGCTGGATCACCATGTCCCAGTAATCCCAACTGTGACCGAAGCCTTCATCTTCTTCGTAGACCGCGTCGTAACCGATGGTCTTAAGGTGATCACGGAAGCGGGTGTTGTGGTCGTAGAGAAAGTCCTCGGTCCCGCAGGCTTGATAGAGCATCGGTTTGGGGCCGTCGGATGCCAGCACGTCTTTGGCTGCTTCAAAGAGATCGCCATGTGTTCGCTGCTCTGACCCCTTGGGGCCAAAGACGCGCAGAAACTCGGCACTGCGTTTTTCGTCTTCTACATCCATCTCTTCGATCCAGGATTTAATATCCATCACGCCGCTGAGTGATGCAGCAGCTGCAAACATCTCCGGCTTGCGGAGTCCGAGCTTCATCGCACCGTATCCACCCATGGATAAACCTGCCACGAAGTTGTCTTCGCGTTTGTCACTCAGTGGGAAAAAGCTTCGGGCGATGGCAGGTAACTCTTCACTGACAAACGTCCAGTACTTGCCCCCCTGGTGCATGTCCGTGTAAAAGCTCCGATGCACCGCAGGCATCACCACCGCGATCCCATACGCCGAGGCGTAACGTTCGATACTCGTCCGCCGCATCCAGATGGTGTGGTCGTCGCTTAGTCCGTGCAGCAGGTACAGTGTTGGATGCTTTCCCTCGCCTGCGGCAGTATCCATGCCAATCTGGCTACTGGATTTTTGAGGCAGGATCACATTCATCGAGTGGGCAAAACCCAACGCATCTGAAGCAAAGTCACATTGAATAAACGCCATAACAAACATCTCCATTGGGGCGGAATTCGGAGATGCAATTGTACCCAGTTGATCAGAACAATGTTTTGACCTGGTACAAATCGTGGCGACGGTCTTTGAGGTTTCGCACACTGCCACGTTCATGCAGTTCACGCAGCAAAGTGATATCGACTTCCACCAGCAGGATCATCTCCGTATTGGGGGTCGCTTCGGCTTTGACACCGTCATAAGGGAACGCAAAGTCGCATGGCGTGAACACCGCACTCTGGGCATATTGGATGTCCATGTTATGCACCTTGGGCAGGTTGCCGACACTGCCTGCAATGGCGACGTAACATTCATTTTCAATCGCTCGCGCCCGGGCACAGTTGCGTACACGCCCATATCCATTTTGCGTGTCCGTGAGGAAGGGGACGAACAAAATGTTCATGTCCTGCTCAGCAAGGATTCGGCCCAGTTCGGGGAATTCCACGTCGTAACACACCACCACGCCCACCGGCCCGCAGTCAGACTGGATGATCTTGACTTTGTTGCCACCGGTCATGCCCCAGAATTTAGCTTCGTCGGGGGTGATATGAATTTTGTCATAGCGGTCGCAGTCACCATTGCGATGGCAGAAATAGCCCACGTTGTAAAGCTTGCCATCTTCCATCAAGGGCATGGAGCCGGTGATGATATTGACGTTATAGCTCATGGCATACTGCACGAATCGTTCACGGATGGGTTCAGTGAACTCGGCAAGTTTGCGGATCGCCTGGGCTTCATTCAGATCGTTGTAATGCATCATCATCGGTGCATTGAAAAACTCAGGGAACAAGGCAAAGTCGCTTTTGTAGTTGGATACCGCGTCGACGAAGAACTCTGCCTGGTCGAAGAATTCGTCAAGGTTTTTGTGCGGGCGCATCTGCCACTGGACCAGCCCCAGACGGACCACGGACTTGACGTTGCTCATTGCCGTGTCGTCTTCGTTGTAGTAAATGTTGTCCCATTGCATGAGCACCGCGTTTTCGTGCGACTCCTTGTCATAAGGCAGGTATCCGGTGAGCAGCTTCTTGACGTGAAAGTCATTGGAAAGCTGGAACGTCAAAACCGGATCGAAAATTTCCTTGGCACGGACGGCTGCGATGTACTGCTTGGGGGTGTATTTTTCAGCGTACTTGTAGTAATTGGGGATGCGTCCGCCAAAGACAATGGCACGCAGGTTCATATGTTCGCAGAGTTCCTTGCGGGCATCATAGAGTCGCCGGCCCAGCCGCAATCCGCGGTAGTTAGGCTTGATAAACACATCAATCCCATAAAGCACATCACCCTTGGCATCAAATGTGTCGAAGCTGCTGTTGCCGATGATTTGATTGTAGGTGTGCTTGTCACCGAACTTGCTGTACTTGATGCGGAGGGTCAACGCGCACCCGACGACCTGATCATCGACGACGATGGCGATCTGCCCCTCGGGGAAGAGTCTCAGGAGCTTTTCAATGTGATGCTTTTCCCAGTGACCGGCGGTCCAGTTTTCGTAAGCCGCCGTCATTGTTTCCTTGAGCTGCTCGTAGTCTTCAATCAGCAGGTTACGGATTTCAATCTGTTTGATATCACTCATTGCGGGATTTCTTTCAAGCTGGTGAAATGTGGGCACCAGCGCGCGATATTGTGCGCAGCAAACATCGATTTGTCACGTAATAAATCTTGTATTTTCAAAAAAATTATGTCGCTCAGTCAGGTAACTCTTCAAAAGAAGGCAGCAAAACAGGCTCGAGCTTGGAATTCAGCTGCATTGTCCTCACCGTTACGCAGCATGTTTTGTTCATTTTTGCTGATAGAGGGGCGGTACAATCCGAACAAATGGCACAAGTCGGCCAGGGTTTTATTTCGACAGCGATATTCTCAATTCTCAGTCGTCGATCTTTGATGCGTGGTGTATCCAAAGTGGTGAACCATTAAGGTTCAAATACAACAGATCGTTGTATGGGTTAAAGATTGATTTGGAGTATCGCGTTGAAAATGAAAGACTCGGCATCTGGAAAAAATTATTTTGCGTCCATGGATTCCCTACGCGGTTTGGCGGCGATGACCGTGGTGTTGTTTCATTTTCAGTTGATGCCCATCTGGTCGTCGATTCGATGGATACGCAAGGGTGCTTTGCTGGTTGATTTCTTTTTTGTGCTATCTGGATTTGTCATCGCGCTTTCCTATGCACGAAAAATTAACAGTGCTCAGACAGTATGGGACTTTCAAAAGAAGCGGTTCTGGCGGTTGTATCCACTGCACCTTGTCATCCTGTTGGTTTATTTGCTCGTTGAGTGTGCGATTTACTGGGTGAGTCTTCATCCGGAGATATTACAACTAGCATCAAATCCGCAGCCATTTAAAGTCAACAATCTTGGGACGTTTTTTAGTAATCTCTTTCTGGTCCAAGCGATGAACCTGCACAAAGGTCTATCGTTTAACGGGCCGAGTTGGTCGATTAGTGTTGAGTTTTACACTTACCTGTTATTTGCTTTAGTGGTGTGGTTTGCAGGCCCCAAACGATGGGTTAAAGCCTGTGCCGTCATGTCGGTATTGGGGGCGTTGACATTGGTTGCGCTTGATGCGCCTTTGACCAGCTATTACGACTATGGATTTTTCCGATGTATTTATTCCTTCTTTGCCGGTGCATGCTGCTTTGCGATTTATGATCGGTATAAGGATTTGGACTGGCAGGTTTCACCATTGAAGTTAAGTGCTTTAATGGGTGTGACTGTGATGTTTGTCATGTATGCCAAGGGGTATTTACAGTTTGCGCTTCCTCCGCTGTACGGGATGGTGATCTTGGGTTTACTGTTTGAAAATGGTTCCAAGCCGATTAATCGTGTGCTGATGGTTGCGCCATTGCGATACTTGGGGCGGATTAGTTATTCACTGTATATGACGCATATTTTGATCTGGTATTTCTTTAATCTGATCTTTATTGACCTTTGGCCGTTACCGATGAAAGCCAACAAATGGGGGAATATGCAGTTTGACCTTCCAATTTGGCAGCAGCTTGCATACTCGGTTGCAGGATTGGCGATAGTCATTGGGGTTTCAGAGCTGACATATCGATGGATCGAGGATCGGTTCCGAATCAAGAGCAAACGTAAGGTCGAGTTAGAACCACAGGTTGCTCCCCAGTTACCTAAGGACCAGACGTCAACAGCTATGTCTTCTTGAAAACTCGCTTCATGCTTCGTCGACGACGATGCGATTGCCGTGAATTTCGATGATTTTGATCTCGGTACCTTGCTCGATGAGTGAACCGCTGGTGACGACATCTATGAGTTGGCCGTCAAGTTTGGCTTGACCTGAGGGGCGTAGCGCCGTGGCTGCGGTGCCGAGGAGTCCGACGGTGAGGTTCATGTTCGTGCCGGTGTTCTGAGTTTTGTAGTGGATGGCCAGTTCGTCTTCCTGCGTGGGTGACGAGAGGATCAGGCGGTTGAGTCCGGGGATATTGCCAAAATATTTCGTGATGGCCATCATCCCACCGACGCCGAAGATAAAGCTGAGAATCATCCACATGCCAGCGACCTGAAGTCTGCCATACATTTCCGGGGCAGGTAAAGGTAGCGGGCCGTTGCCAACAGTTGGGATGATCGACAGTGTCAGGCCGGTGAAGATACAGACGATGCCCCCAATGCCAAGTAACCCAAAACTGGGCGTGAGGAACAACTCGCAAAACAGCAGTCCAATGCCGACTAGGATCAGGAGGATGTGCCAGATTTCTGCAAGTCCGACCAGAAACGGCGCACCAATAAGCAGGACTAAAGCAGTCACTGCCACCGCGCCAGGCAGTCCCAGTCCGGGAGTCTGGAATTCGGTGTAAGCACCCAGCAGCAAAGCCAACACCAGTACCGCCCGGATCGCTGGATGGGTGAGCCAGCCTGCCATATCCTCGGACCAACTTTGATCAATGGATGCGATGATGTTGGCATTGAGATATTTTTTCAGATCAGCTTGGTCGCGGATGGTGTCGGTTTCAGCAAGTCCGACTTCCACTGCGCGGGCCTGATTGAGTGTCAGTAATGTCTTTCCATCGTGGAACTGTTTGATGAGTTTCCATTTGCCCAACTCATCGTCGGTAGCAACATCACGTGAGACGGATGCGACGTTGTCGATGTTGGTTTCACCTGCGGGTTTATCCTTGCCGGCGAGTTTACTGACGACATTGCTCTCTGGTGCATTGCCATCGACCATCAGTGCTTTGTCGATTTGGTTGACGAGCATTTGCTTGCCGGTGTCTTTGTTTTCGATGAGATAGATTTCGACACCCAGTACGCACATGGCATGGTAGAGCGCATAGTCTTTGCCGTTGGCTCGAGCGTTGTCTCTGAACTCTTCAAGGATTGGGGATAATGCTTTGGCACGTTCGGTGGGCGCCAACTCCGTGCCGGGGACGATTGGAGCACAGTCACCGGTAGTGGATGCTGGATGCATGACAATGCGGTCGCAGCTTGAAGCGATGAGGATGCCTGCCGAGTATGCGGATTTATTGATCCATGCGACGGTGGGAATGGTGATGTCACCTTTGATGTACTTGGCGATCTCCAAAGCGGACATGACCTCACCGCCGGGTGTGTCCAATTCCAACACAATCATGCTGGCATTACCTTCCATGGCACGGTCGACGCGGCGCTTGAGACTTTCCAAAGTGAACCCGTAGATCATGCCTTGAATCTTGATGACTGCGACATTGGCTCCGCCGGGCGTGACTGTCAGTGATGATGCTTTATCGGCTGGTGTCACCGGCACGGGTTGGTTGTCCGCAGTCGGTAGGGAGGTTGACTCAGATGGCGTTGGCATAGCTGCCTGTCCAAGAGTCAGTGCTGCGAGGAGGATCAGTAGCAGTGGACGCATGATGTTGGTTTCCCGGTTCTTCATCCAAATATTATAACTTGGCTGCGTGATTCGTGATGTATTGGTGATAATAAAAAACCGTCACATCAAAAATGGATTGAAGTGACGGCTTTTTTGATATTCGATTTTTCAAGGCACCCCGGGGACTAAAGTCCCACGGGCTTTAGTGTGAATTTCGTTACCTTGTTGGTGTAAATCAATAGCTCAGTTCAATGACCTGCTTGTTGCCGAGTTTGCTTAGGTTTAATACCTGTCCAGCTTCGGTGTCGGACACATCCAATTCGACTCCTTCGGGGACGCAGAGGGCTTTGGTGATTTTTCGGGGCAGGTTCAGCGTGATCGACACATCGTGCAAGGGGATGATGTCTTCGACGATTTCGATTTGTTCGCTCTTAAGCTGCGGGATGTAGTTAAGCACATGCAGGACATAGCGACTCTCATCAGCTTGCTCATTGATGGCGGTAAACAGGTGCGACGGCGCGTTGGTCTTGAGCATCGGCTTGTCGAGCAAGCAATCAATTGCTGCCCCGACAAGTTGCTTGCACCAATGCGGTGCGTTGAGCTGATACTGTGTCAGATGCGGGTGCGCCATGTAGATGCAGTTGCCATTACGGGTAATGGCTGGGCCGAGAGTCTGGCCGTTACTGGGTGAGTGACGATGTGAACAGTAGTGTTCCCACGTGCGGTTGAAAGTCGAACCAATCGTGTCGGCAAGAATGTCCACGCCATTACCCGCTGCGACCTGCGAGCCTTGCTCATAAATCACATGATCCGCATCAGGCAGGCCGGCGAAGTCATCGCGTACATGCACGAAGTTGGGGCAAAAAGCACTGTCCCCTTCATATGTGATACCCAGGCAAGGCAGATTGTCGCCAGCTTTGTTTAAAGCGATGAGTTTGCCACCTGCTTTGACGAAGGCTTCGAGCTGATCACGCAATTCATCGGTGACCGCAATTTCATCTGGGACGATGATCAGTTCATAACTGTCAAAGTCGGCTTGCAGATCGATGATATCGTATTGATGATCCAGCTCCTGAAGGATACGCACCGCACCTTGGGAGCTTTTAGGAAGCGACGCGTGGCCGGAAGCTTGGGTAAAGGCTTCGGGTGTGATCACACCAATCTGCGTGACCGGTTTGACGTTGACGCACCAGGGCTCGACGGCTTTGATCTGATTGTAGACCGCGCCGATGAGTTGGTAAGTGGTCTTGCAGATTTTGCCATCCGGAGGCAGTTGGTCACCGATGGAACAGGCACCGCCCAGCGCGACGGACATGAAGCATTCATACTCTAATGCTGCCTGGTTTTTGTAACTGTGAAAGTCACCCCATGATGTATGGAACTTGCCCGTCATCCCCAGGAACGGTAAATCAAGTGTCCGAGCATAACGAGCCGTCAGCGGGAAGTGCATGTATCCCCAACCACCTGAAGGCAGGGACTCAAGTTCAAAGTGCGAATAGGCATCCTGCAAATCACGATGACGCGGGCCGATGTGTCCAGCATTGTAAAAGACCGTACAGTCATCACTGAGTGTGCGAATGTAGGCAGTCATGTCCCGCATGAATCGCGCTTCGACTTGCTTGCCAAAGTTCACGCGCGTTTGTTTATCTGACGGATCAAGTCCCTTGCCGATCATCTCTGCTTTGCAGGTTGGGCACGAGCAGTCCATCGGTGCGACGATGTCCCAGAAGATACCATCGGTGGGCAGCATCTCGATGACTTCCTTGACGTGTGCTTTGAGGAAATCGACATAGCCGCTGTTAAGGCAGAAGCGTCGATAAAAGCCCGCATGATACGGGGGCGTTCCTTCGGGCTTACCCGACTCTTCGATGACGCGCCATTCTGGGTGTTGTTCAGCAAGGAGTTGATCCCATTGCACAGTGATATAAATCGGCACACGGATACCCGCTTTGTGGCAGGCTTCGATCTGTTCACCGAGCAGGTTGGGCCGTTTGAGATTCGGGTGAATCCGCTGGGGCATCAACTTGGACGGATAGTAGAGATAACCATGATGACATCGTGCAAAACAGGTGATCGAATCGACACCTGCATCGACGAGTGTTTGTGCAAATTCGGTTGGGTTGAATTCGCTGCCGATATTTTCGACCATGCCGGCGGTGTGAAAATCCAGGTGAATCTGGCGTAAACGCAGTTGCTTGAGTGTGGACATAACAGTTTTACTCGTTGAAAAAAAAGCTGAAATTCAGTCACGTCTCTGAACAGACAGACCACGCGATAGGCCGTTGTTATACGCTGCATCGACACGTATTACCACTGAAATGACGGGATTCTCTGGCGAAACTTTCGTTTATATCCAAAAACGCAATTGAATGTGTCTCAATAGTGGAGTCTGGCTATCGCAATTGGGTAATGAAAGGTTTTGAAACGGGAAATGTTCAACTTGGGCGGTATGATTGACGTACCGCTGTTCTACATGATCAAGGAGTTGGTTTTGATGCGTTACGCGCTGCTGCTTATTGTCCTGATGGCAGGTTGGCTTTTCCCGACACCGTTACTTGCTCAGCAGTGGGTGCCGTTTGTGATCCCCTGGGATGACGCGACTGCTGGTGTTGCCACGGACGTTTCACATTTGAATAACAAGGCCTTGCCTCAACTGATTTTGAAAGATGGTCAGTTTGTCGAGCAAGACAGTGGTAAACGTGTCCGCTTTTGGGCGACGAATTTTTGCTTTGAACAAAACTTTCCCGAACATGATGACGCGGATAAAGTCGCAGCCCATTTAGCCAAGTCCGGCATTAATCTCGTTCGCTTGCATCACTTTGACAGCCAGATGGCCATGCACAACGGTGCATCAATCTGGGATCGAACCAAGCAGAAAAAAGTCATTGATCCAGAGCGTCTTGACCGCCTGCATTATCTCATTGCTGCCTTGGCAAACAACGGCATCTATGTGGATATGAATCTCAAAGTCTCCAAGGAAATCAATAAGATTGATGGAGCAGCACTGGACTCAAACGAAACAAATACAAGCTTTGCAACGTCGTTTCAAAAGGTGATTGATCGTTTCGATCCCTTTCTCATTGAGCACCAAAAGGGATATGCCAGGCAGTTGCTTATGACACCCAATCCCTATCGCAATCAGCGGACACCTGCCAATGATCCGGCGGTGGCGATGGTGGAAATTAACAATGAAAACGCAGCAGGAGGTTGGCCCGGTGAAGGTCCGGGGTCGCATTTACATACGCTTCCCCAACCCTATGCCACACAGATTAAAACGCTTTGGACAACTTACCTTCGCAAAAAATATGGAACACAAAAGCAGATGATTGCCCAGTGGATCAAGGATTTGCCGACACCCGGCGAAGACATTCTTTACAAAGTCAAAAACGCATGGTGGGTTCACTCACCTGCCAACGGCTCAGAGATGACTGCCGAGGTTCAAGCGCCCTCCCAAAGTTCCGTCTTTCACATACACAAAACGACCGGGACCGATTGGCATGCCCAGGCAACCGTCACTCCTCCTGTTTTGCAGACCGGTGAAACCTACACACTGTCGTTTGATGCCTTTGCTTCAGCACCACGTCCGATGGGTGTGACGCTTAATCGTGGCGGGCCGACTTACGCCAATCAGGGTTTGGCGGGAACCGTGCAGCTGACGACGAAGCAGACGCATTATCGGTTGACGTTTTCCGCCGGTGCTGCGCCGGATAAGTTTCTGGTGCTGCAACTTGGCGCTGCTGCCGGGGATGTCACCGTGTCGAACATGACTTTGCAAACCGGCATTGTCGGTGGCAAAGACTTCACCATGACCGACTCGATTGATCGTGGGCTGGTATCGCTTCCTGCAAACAATTCACTACCCAACATTCAACGCGATTGGCAATTATTTGTCGGCGGCATTGATATCGCCTTTGCCCAACAAATGCGAGACTATCTGCGAAAAGACCTGGGCGTCAAAGCACTCATCACCGACACCCAGATGGGCTGGGGAGGCAGCAGTTCATGGGCACGTGAAAAGGACTCGGACTTTGCCGATGTCCATGCCTATTGGCAGCATCCGTCGTTTGGTTCAGGAAAGTGGGACCCAAACAATTGGACCATTGACCAGAAATCACTGGTCTTGGATGCCTTGTGCAAAGGCAACTTCGGCATACTCGGTGACCTGGCCATGCAGCGGATGGCTAACAAACCGTTTACCGTTTCGGAGTACGATCACCCGTCACCTAATATCTATCTCTCCGAGGAATACGGACTCATCGCGTCCTTTGCCTCCCTGCAGGATTGGGATGCGGTCTTTACCTTTGGGCATGGTCCCTATGGTAAGCATGCCAGGACCGATCAGATTCTCTCCTTCTTTGATAACTCAGCGAATCCCGCAAAGTGGGCGTTTGCACCCTCAGCAGCTTTGATCTTCAGAGACCAACTTATCGAACCGCTCGCCGATGTAGCGACGCTGCATGTACCAGCGGATGTCTTTGGCACGCATTGGAATTCCAGTGCGCCCTGGGATGCAGCCGGAACCATGCCCAACCCGCTGAAGTATCGCATTCAGACGGCGATGGGTTCTGATCAAATCCGCATGACACAAACCAAAACTGCGTCTTCGAGTACGCTCAATCTCAGCGAAACATGCTATACCGTCACCGCTCCCAAAGCATTTGTCACAGCCGGTACACTCGGCGGGAAGTCTTTGGCTGCCGGTGCAATGACAATCAAACTTGATGCCTTTGACAACAATTTTGCTGCGATGACTTTGGTGCCGTTGGATAATAAAACTTTGGAACAGAGTCGGCGGATGCTACTGACAGTCGTGGGTAAGGCCGAAAATCAAAACATGGGTTGGAACAAACAGCGGACTTCAGTGGGCAACAACTGGGGACATGGCCCCGTCCGTATTCAACGCATCACCGGCACACTTACAGGCCGTGAGAATTTGACGATTTATCCCTTGTCACCCAGCGGCAAAAGACGTGATGCGTCAGCCCAATTGACCGGCGATACCGTCTGGTATGAATTGGTCGTGAACTGATGGAAGCACAATGACAGCACATCACTTCGTTTGATTCAGTGACTGCATGATCGCTTCGTTGAACAGTTGAAGACTCAGCAGGCTCGTTGCTGTGGCACGCAGATTCAGGTTGTTATCCCATGGTGATTGACGCACACCGCCGATGCAGTCCACAGGACTGTCGCCGTAAAAAACTTCTTCCGGTTTGAAGGTCAGTTGTACAAGGAATCGTGCAGCCAAAGCAGTCCGCAGCAGCAATTCGGTTTGCGAGAGTCCGACTGTTTCTGCGAGCATGGGACGCAATGCCGGGTCTTTGAGAATCGTCGCCAGCAGACTCACACCATAGGCGCTGCGCCAATCCGGTGCTGGGGCGATGATCGCTGCCTGTCTTGCAAGATCAAATCCGCCGATGACATCAGCAGGTCCCATTGCCGGTTCCTGTGTGATTTGATGATCCAAGAGTAACGCGCGGGTTTGCGTGATGATTTTGCTGGTGTCCATCGGCAGGGGCAAGTTCAATTCCAAGCGAGTCTGCAATGTATTGATGCGATGCAAGGTTGCAATTGCCATGAGTGTCTGATTGGAGGACTCAGCTTCGAGTACCAAAGCTGAACGCTCAAGGATGGCTAATAAATCCTTGTCACGTGTCTGGTCGTATTGCATAAGCAGTGCAAGATGAATCAAAGCTTGGTTGAACCGAGTGACAGTCTGCGTCGTAAACACACCATTGGCATCAGCTCGTTTTTGCATGAAGTGTCCGTCGGACTGCTGTACGGCGATAAGCGTTTTGGCTAACTCATCGCGACGTGATTTGAGATCTACCAATGTCGGTTCTTGAATCAATGTCATGAGTAACCATGCTGCTGCATCAGGATCCCGTTGGATCACATGATCGTTCATCACACTCAGAAGATAATCGGTGCTGCTGCGGACAGTTTTGCTGCATGCGGAATATCCGTCCCAGTCAGGGCGTTGATCCAAGGCCAGACACATCTGTTGTGAAATGGCGTAGGTAGCCATCGCTTGATCATCTACTGGCGCGTTTTGCAGACTGTAGCGACTGCTGGTGGGTTCGTACTCACGGGCGACTTGGCCGTCTTCACGGAAGCGATGCGACAGATGCATGGTCTGATCCCAGGTTACTGCCATGATCTGTTTATGATCCAGTATCGGGTCCAGCAGTTGCATGCCACGCACGAGATGCACAGCGTTGGTTTTGGGTGCGGATTGAACAAGGTGTATGACATCAAAGCGGTAAACCTGCATGGGACTTGCCTGGTCAAGCAGGGAGATTTCCAGACTTGGTTTGCGTCCTAACTCAAGGAGCATGCCTTTGACCACACCGGTGGGGCTGAGGTTCATTGCCAGTGTTGATGCCGGCCATGACCATACGGTTTTGCGGTCTGTATTTTGAATGATGAGGCCTTGAGCGCCAGGGCTTGCAAGACTCAGGACATTGATGGAACGCTTTGCTGCCAGGGGTGGGATGGGTTTGGCGCATCGGGCGATCTGTAAATCTACAAGTAGTTTTGGACGTTCATCAACGGGTAAGCGTCCCCATTGTGGCAGGCGTGTTTTAAGCATGTTCAATGCTTCGTTGACTGCTACCCGCGCGTGATGCAGCAGGTCGGCTTTGCCGTCTACTTTTTGCTTGCCAATGGTCAGGCGACTTTCGCCGATGCCGAAGGTTTTACCCATCCATCGAAGCGTGACACACATGCCCCCAAAGTCCGAAACAAGGTGCATTGGTGGTGTCTTTAGTGGGTCGATTTCTTCGACTTTTCCTTCATCAAGCCACTGGACAATCTGGCCGTAGACTTGCTGGGCATCATCCCAATCCACTGCCGGAACTGCCTGGGCCAATGGGGTTGGGGTCTGCTGCTGAGCCTTGAGATTCAGACCGCTGAACATCATCATGATGATGACGCCAAGCGACAGGACCGCTTTGGAGATGTTGCGTGCAGGCAACATCCGTCCTGATCGGCAAGAGGTGTTGAGCGGCTGATTCGACTTTAAGTGTTGATTCATGGCAGTGCTATAAATTTTAGAGTTCGGCTGTGGCATTGTGGCATATCCGTTGAAGAAGACATGGCGAGGAAAAAGGAGAAACGCCATGCTTCAAGGGTCACTTGATTGGTTGATCCGTCTGCACATTACGCAGCCGTCAGAGTTTCGCAAACGTGTCGTCATACTGACGGTGCTGACTTTTCTGGCTTTGTGCTAGTGTCAGTCGATTATACGACATGCACCTGCATACCACATCCAGGATTTACATTTGATCAACGACACAGTCCATATGGTGTACGTTGATTGATTGTTTATTGCATAAAAAAACAGGACCGATCCTTTGACCGGTCCTGCTGTATTGCATGATACGAGTTAGCTATTTTGATTTAGAACAGCAGATGCAGTTCGGCGCGAGCCATGATCTGGCCGTCTTCGCCAGCACCGTCGGTCTGCCAGCCAGCTTTGGCCCAGCCTGAAGTGATCGGGTTCATGGAGTAGCCCACTTCACCGGTGAACTTCAGAGCGTGACCTTTGAAGAACTTGTTAAAACCAACGCTGACAATCTGCAGGTCTTCTTCAGTCGCTGAATCAAGATCGCCCCAGGCATAGCGAGCGATGACCTGGAAATCATTGGTCAGGAACAGACCGCCCTGAACCAAGGCACCCATTTGATTGGTATCGGTGGTGGTTTCAGAGAGTTGCTTGCCCATTAAGGCACCCATCAGTGAGAAACCCTTGTACTTAAGGTTGGCATCGACAGTCCAGGAAAGCTGCTGAGCTTCGTCAGACGTGTCGCCGTATTCACCTTGTTCAAAGTGAACCGCACCACCGACAAGCAGGAAGGGATCTTCACCCAGCCAGGCTTCGATGTCGCCAGCCTGTTTCCAGTTGCCAGCAAGCAAGACTTCGGCACGACCACTGACGGACAAGCCTTCAGCATCAGAGATTGAGTTGGCGTTGACGTAACGGCTGCCACCATCACCCAAAGCCAAGGCAGCTTTGAGCCAATCTTTCTTGTAGTTGATCCAGATGCCTTCGGTGTAGCCTTCGGAGAAGACGTTGGCTAAAGGTGTGCGATCGGGGAATGTGATTTTGGTTTCAGATACCAGATATTCACGCAGGAAGGGGACTTTTTGCGTACCGACGGTTGCTGACCAGTTTGAGTTGAACACCTTGGTGATCATGGCATTGAGGGGAGTATATCCGCCAGTGGTGCCATGGCCGTTCCAGATGAAAAATTGCCAGCTGGGGTCAATGATGTGACCCTTAAAGCCGTAACGTACCGCAGGGATTTCAAAGCCATGCTGGCCGTTGTCATCACCGGAGTTTTTACGCAGTTGGACGCCGTATCGAAATTCGATCATGCCCATGACGCGCACTTTGAAGTTGCCATCTTCTGATGCCAAGAAGAAGCCGTTGTTGTAGCCTGCGGTGAGGTTGTTTTCCAACATGCTTGCGCGGGTGTCTGCATCATTGAGGACTTCTTTGACCAGAGATTTCACTTCTGCGGTCCGTTTTTCGTCCAGCCATGTTTTATTTTGACTGCTGCGCAGGACACTGACTTCCTGTGCCAACGCATCAAGCTGTTGGCGTAACTGTTGCATGGTCATTTCATTTTCTGCTTTAGCCAAAGGGGTCAAGCAGGTGCCCATTGTGATGAGCATTATCATTGTGAGTAGTTTGCCAAATCGAGCGTTCATCTTATATATCTCCAACATGAACTTGTTGATGATCACACTGACCTTCAGGTGATCTGAAGATGACTCAAATGGACGTCACCCTGTTCCCGAATTGCGGGTACTAGTTCAAAGTCGGAAAATTTGATTCTGTAATTAAGCGAAACTGGATGAAACGGAGTAAAAAATCGTTTGTTGGGTCGCACTGAACCACTACCGGCTGAAGCCGGTAGGTTAGGGGAAGTTTCGTGAGCTACGGACTGAAGTCCTATCCTCACGAGAGAACGAACACAGTACCTGC